>BNJV01002743.1_pt1:0-150000 | contig 563417 bp, 690 predicted proteins | sample 8540591 | NCBI WGS metagenome assembly BNJV01 (sample SAMD00202457, study PRJDB9452) | human saliva metagenome | host: Homo sapiens | reverse complement strand
CCATCTCGAACACAGTAGTTAAGCTCGTAAACGCCGAAAGTACTTGGCTGGAGACGGCCTGGGAGGATAGGAAGTCGCTGATTAAGCTAAAAGACACACCTTAGGGTGTGTCTTTTTTGTATATTTTCTTTTCTATCCAAGCAGGATAGTTAGAAATATGCACAAAAAATTACTCATTTTAAAATCTGTTTAAATTCTATTCACTCATAATTCATATAGAATCTTTATACTATCAATAGTTGATTGAGATCAACTAGGAAATGGAGGTCTACTACTTAATAACTTTTATCTGTCCCTTTTACAAATAATACAAACAACACAACACAAAACAATACAACACATAAAACAACACTTAAATACACAACAATACTCTCCTGTGTATAAAAAAACAATACATATACAAAAACTCTCTAATTATATATACCATCTCCCGTATATATAAAGATAAAAGTTAGTAGACAAAAAAAGAGCCCGAAAGGGCTCTTTCCTTTTTCGCATAAATAGTATTATTGTAGTATATTTATCTTTTTGTATACATGAAGGTAAAGGGATAATTGTTTTGCTGTTTTGATATGGATTTATATATTATATAAAAAAAGATGAAATTCTTAAATATTTTAGAATTACCTTGACAGACAGGGGTACTTCTTGGTATTATAGTCAGGTATCAAGTACACTTGATGTGCATAGGGGTATAGCTCAATTGGTAGAGTAGCGGTCTCCAAAACCGTTGGTTGTGGGTTCAAGTCCCTACTGCCCCTGCCAAACTTTAGAGTCGCGACCTTCGGGTCGCAATTCTATAAAAAAGTTACTTAAAAATATTAAAATAATGCTTGCAAAAACACTAGCCATTATGTTAATATAATCAAGTACCAAGTACATGACTCAGTAGCTCAGCTGGATAGAGCGTTTGACTACGAATCAAAAGGCCAGGGGTTCGAATCCCTTCTGGGTCACCAAACTAAAACTCACACGAATGTGTGAGTTTTTTTATTTGTCTAAATATATTTTATGGATCATATAGACCAACACTAACTTAGTACCTTTTTAGAATTAGAACAGGCCTGTACTAATATTTAGATATTCATATATGGCTCAATAATGGGGCATAAAAAAGGAGCTGCTTTATAATTGCAGCTCCTTTTGTCATACAATGCCGATAAAACTCATAAGTCTTAGTTTGACACTTCTTTTAATTGTCCTGCAGCAATAGCCATGTTTTTAGAATAGATGGCTTGCATATAACCATAGGTATCTGGTTTTAATTCTTTTAGCTTAGGATTTTTCTTGATATTACGACGTAGGATTTGGCCCGTACGCGCATCAATTAGATTAATTTCGTCTTGTGTCCAATAGATGGTATCAGCATCTTGGTTGAAATAGTAATGATTGATATATTCTGTCATGTAATACATGGCACCTTGATGGCTATATGTTTTAGCGATGATTTCGTAATTATTTCCTTCGCCAGCACGGACGATGACGCGGTTATCTGCGTAGTATTGTTGGCCGTTCATGCGATACATATAGGAATAGCCTCTAGCGTTCTCTAGGTCGCCTATATTGACTGCGTGGGCACTACCTACTAAGGCACAAAATGTAAGCGTTAGAATAGCTAATTTTTTCATAGTATGATATATACTCCTTATTTGGCGTGGGGTTGATCGGATTCAGCCACAACATTGACAACGACTTGTTGATCTGATGGTAATTGGCTCATGATGACAGGCATCGGTTGCTCCATGGCTTGAGCAATACCCTTTATTTGTCTTATAGCAACTGGTACAGGTGTAGATAATCCGTTTTGAAAGTTTTGTTCTAGTATATTGATTTCGGTAACTGTTAAACCTGCTTTTGCTGCAAATGTTTCTTGTGAAAGTTGATGTTCCTCGCGGAATGCTTTTATAATGTCTCCGATATACATAATGACCTCCATATGGTAAATTACTCTATCATTATACATGAAAGCACGATGAGATAATAGACAGAGTGAAAGATAGACATTTTTTATTAGTATATTCTTAATATTTATTTATGAAATATAAAAACTGTTTGACGAAAATCACATACGGTGATAATATAAACACATAGACAACATCATATTTGGGAATAGGTGCTAAAAAGCATAATAGAGAAGCTGGTTAAAGGCCAGCACGGTCCCGCCACTGTATGGTTGAGCGAATCTAATTAAGTCACTGGGAAACTGGGAAGGCTAGATGAGCGTTGACACCGAGTCAGGAGAACTGCCTATTCAACATTCACCATTTGACCTACGAGTGATAGGGAGGAGAAGTTAGAGACTCCCTTTTTACGTACCCGTAAAAAGGATTTTTTTGTGTAAATGATGATTTGTGGTATACAAATTAGAATCTCTTTATTGTTAGAGCAGTCATGGTGAATATACCGTTTGGTATTATCAGCATGACTTTTGTTATGTCTGTTAATATATTTATTGGTAAATGTAGGGCATGCATTTATTCATCATCATCCTAAAAAGAGAGATGGTCCTAGCACCTGGGTTAGGTGTTTGGACCATCTCTTTTTTAGTTCCTTGGAATTTTAGAATTGATAGAGACATAGGTATCTTGAAATAGCCAATTATATATGTATGATGAAGTCTTATAAAAATTACAAAAAATGATTGACGTCATATATAATAAGTGGTATTATAATTTCAGTCGGTACGCGGGAGTGGCGGAATTGGCAGACGCACCAGACTTAGGATCTGGCGCCTTACGGCGTGGGGGTTCAAGTCCCTTCTCCCGCACCAACTATATTTGCACCTGTAGGTGCTTTTTTTTGCCCATTTACATCTGTTCAAGGAAACAGGTGTTTTTTTGTTCTATAACCCTTTTTTTTTTGCATATTCGTAAATATGCTATAATAAATTATCAGTACTATTGTATAAGCATTGCCATAGATCATACTAAAATCCTTATAATAGGTATTGCAGTACCTACTGTAATAGATGATATACAATACGTTGTAATTAGCATTGTAATAGTATGCAGTAGTACTTGTAACAGATATGTTTAAGATATTATATAGATAATCATTATATATGGTGCAGTATGGATACTTCAATTGATACGCTGCTTTCACAAAACCCATCTATGTCAGATGGGCTAAAGGCGTTTCGCCAACAGGGAAAGTCAGTTATATATGGTTTAAGTGGATCGCAAAAGTCGTTTCTCTTAAGTCGTGCTGTTCCAGAGGAACAAGTACAATCTATTATTATCGTGGTGCACGATAAAGAACATAAAGAATTGTGGGAACGAGATTTGGCGTTTTTCTGGCCTAATGTGCAGGTATTGCCATTTCCTATTACGGAACGAGTAGAATTTACTACCGTAGCTCGTAGCCTTGAAGGGCAAGGGGCGCAAATGCGAGCGCTCAGTATGTTGGCCTGGAATCGTCCTGTCGTAGTCATCGCTACGGTAGAGGAGGCCACGCAATATGTAGTGAGCCCTCAATATGTTATATCTCAAAGTGTGCATCTTGAGGTTTCTCAATCTATAGAGCGGGATGAGCTGTTAGAAAAATTAGTTAAAATTGGATATGAACGCGTAGACCAGGTAGAACAACGTGGTCATTTCTGTGCGCGGAGATATTTTTGATATCTTCCCTGTGAATAGTGATGATCCAATACGCATGGAATTCTTTGGCGATGAAATCGATACAATGCGCCATTTTTCCGTAGATACACAACGGTCCATTGAAACGGTGGATGCCTATACGGTGACGCCATTCTTTTTAACTAGCGATGATGCAGACAGTACATTGCTATCTTATGCGAAGGATGGACTTATCATTTATGATGAACCGGTGCGCATTCAAGAAGCGTTGAAGAAATTCTTAAAAGAAGATGCAACGCATCGCAAGCAACATTGTGAATGGTCTGAATTGCAACGCTCTGTAGAGGCTAAGATTGAGGTGGCTTTCACATTCATGCAACAGCGTTCTATAGGCTTGGCTGGATTTTATCCGATTGGCATTCAAGGCAAAACGATGACGAGCTTTGAGCGCCAAATTCCTCTGTTGATGGACGAAATCAAGCAATGGCAAAAGCTAGGGAATCAAGTTGTGCTTGTGATTAATAATTTGCAGCGCCGTGAAGGCATAGAAAAGGCTTTGCATGGTGATGCTATTCCTTATAAGCTTTGTGAAAGCTGGGATTTCGACCCCAGTACGGTTCACGTTATGCAAGGCTTATTAACTGATGGTTTTGAATTACCGCATAGTCGTTTAGTCGTCGTTGTAGAAGGCAATATTTACGGTCAGCAAAAACGCAAACTTCGCAATAAGCCTAAAAAGGGTCAAGAAATTAATTATTTCACGGATTTATCGGTGGGCGATTACGTTGTTCATAGCATGCATGGTATCGGTAAATATGTGGGTCTAAAAACAATTGAGACGGAAGGTATCCATCGAGACTACATTGAAATTGCTTATGCCGGAACGGACCGATTGTATTTGCCTGCTAGTAATTTAGACCAATTGCAAAAATATATCGGCAATGAAGGCGATGTGCCACGCATTCATAAGATGGGTGGTAGCGATTGGCGCAAAGCTGTTAACAAGGCTCAAAAGTCCATTGATGATTTGGCTGATAAATTGGTTGAACTGTATGCGAAACGGGAAATTACAGAAGGCTTTGCCTTCTTGCCAGATCAACCTTGGCAACAAGAATTTGAAGATGCTTTTCCTTATGAGGAAACAGAGGACCAATTACAAGCTACGCGAGAAATTAAAGAGTCCATGGAACGACCAACGCCGATGGACCGGTTGCTAGCTGGGGATGTTGGCTTTGGTAAAACAGAAGTGGCTATGCGTGCCATCTTTAAGGCCGTTGTGAGCGGTAAACAAGTAGCCGTACTGGTACCGACCACTGTATTGGCTCAACAACATTACCAAACGTTTTTAAATCGATTTAATCCATTTGGCGTCAAGGTGGATGTACTCAATCGATTCCGTTCTACGGCGGAGAAGAAAGAGGTCCTAAAGGGCGTAGAAAATGGTTCCATTGATATATTAATCGGTACTCACTCTTTGTTAAATAAGAAGGTAAAATTCAAGGATTTAGGATTCCTCGTAGTCGATGAAGAGCAACGTTTTGGCGTAGCACAAAAGGAAAAATGGAAGGAATGGGCTAATAATATTGACGTCCTTACCTTAAGTGCTACACCTATTCCACGGACCCTTCATATGTCCCTTGTGGGCGTTCGTGAAATGTCTGTAATCAGTACACCGCCTGAGGATAGATTGCCGGTACAAACCTATGTAGTAGAATACGATATAAATCTCATAGCTGATGCAATTAAACGTGAACTCGCACGGGGTGGTCAGGTATACTTCGTGTATAATCGGGTCGCATCGATTAATCATATGGGTGAACTATTAGAACAGGCATTACCGGATTTGCGCTATGCTATTGCACATGGTCAAATGACAGGCCGTCAAATTGAAGAAATTATGACCGATTTCTATGAAGGTCATTATGATGTATTGCTCAGTACAAGCATCATTGAAACAGGCCTTGATATACCAAATGCCAACACGATTATCATATATGATGCGGATCGTTTAGGCTTATCGCAACTCTATCAAATGCGTGGCCGTGTAGGTCGGTCTAGACGACGCGCCTATGCATATTTCATGTATCGACCTGATAAGATGCTTTCAGAAGCGGCAGAAAAACGGTTGAAAGCTATCGAAGAATTCACAGAATTAGGGGCTGGGTTTAAGCTCGCTATGCGTGATTTGGAAATTCGTGGGGCCGGTAATTTATTAGGATCACAACAACACGGTAATATCGCATCGGTCGGTTTTGGTATGTATGTATCCATGTTAGAGGAGGCCATTGCGAAAGCTCAAATAAAGAGATCGTCAAAGAGGTTGTACCAGACCCTGCCATTGACCTTGAAATTGATGCGTTCATAGATGACGCCTATATCAAGGATAGTGCGCGCAAGATTTCCGTATATCAACGGATGTTACAAATCAAGAATAAAGCGCAGCTTGACGATTTGACGGATGAACTTATCGACCGTTTTGGTACACCAACGAATCCGGTAGACCGGCTATTACGGGTTGCTCAAATTAAGGAACAGGCTCGTTTGTTGGGGATTAAGAGCATCGTTCGTCGCGATGGTCAGCTCATCATTCATTGGCAAGATGATTCGAAGATGGCCGATTGGGATATGGGTGCTGTTCGCGAAGATTTATGGAAGAAAATGAAGTTCATGGACACAAAACCTGCGTCATTATATATTAGTTTGAATGGATTAAAGGGATCTATTTTAACGATTACAGAAGCGGTGATGAAGGAGTTGTCAAAGAAATCTAAGGGGGGCCTATGAACCGATTTTTAAAGGGGGCCATGATTTTAACCATAGCTGGTGTTATCGTTAAAATTATTGGTGCTTTCAGCAAGGTACTCGTCGCTCGTATTCTTGGAGGCGAGGGGATAGGTCTCTATATGATGGCCTATCCGATATACCAGATTATAGTTAGTATTTCAGCTGCCGGGATTCCTGTGGCCATCTCCATTATGATTGCTGAGAAATTGGCAAATCGCGATATGCGTGGGGTACAACAAGTTTTTAATGTATCCTTGCGCGTACTTACGCTAGTGGGCATTATATTTAGTGTGGGCCTCTATGCCAGTGCAGAATGGCTCGTTAAATGGAATATTATAACCGATCCGCGGGCGTTGATACCAATCCAATTATTATCGCCGGCTATCATTGTCGTTACCATTTTGAGCTGTTTTAGAGGCTATTTCCAAGGTTTTCAATACATGGTGCCTACAGGAACTAGTCAGGTTTTCGAACAAATCTTTCGCGTAGGGTCCATGGTGGGGCTGGCGTACTATTTTATCGATTCCGGATTACATCTGGCCGCAGGTGGCGCTACCTTTGCCACATTTCCAGGCGTCTTAGCCGGTTTAATCGTACTCGTGTATTTTTATAGGTCTCAACGTAGTTTGCGTCAGCAGATGCTAAATGATCAAAATGAGGCGGCGCCTGTAGAATCTAATAGGGCGGTCATAAAACGATTATTCGCATTGGCCATACCTGTTTCTATGGCTAATATTATGTTGCCCATGGTTTCTCTCATTGATACATTCATCGTTCCGAAACGATTGATGGATATTGGATACTATTTGCATGAGGCAACTACACAATTTGGGTATTTGACAGGGATGGCTACGTCGCTCATAGGTTTACCAATTATTTTGACGACAGCTCTAGCTGCGAGCCTCGTACCGGCCGTGTCTGAAGCACATGCAACGGGGAATAATGAACGTATAATCGAGCGTGCTAGCACGGCCATGAAAATTGCGAATTTATTTGCTATACCGGCCTGCATAGGTTTATGCGTATTGGCTACGCCTATTTCACAGCTTATTTATGCGACGCCCAATGCGGGCCCCGTCATTGCCGTGATTAGTCTTAGCATCATCTTTTTAGGTTGGCAACAGATTACGGCCGGTATACTACAAGGCTTAGGTCGTACCGTTATCCCTATGATGTCTATTTTTATAGGGCTCATGGTGAAAGCCATCTTAGATTATCAATTGACGGGATCCATTGAACTCGGTATCAATGGTGCTGCATGGGCTACGAACTTAAACTTTGCTATTGCTGCATTGATTAATCTTGTATTCGTCAAGCGGTATGTGGGGAGTGTTATCCAATGTATGAACCTATTGAAGATTATTATTTCTGCCATGGCCATGGGTGGTGCTACACAAGTTAGCTTATGTTTCTTGTCGATATGGTCGGTAATGGCAGTGCTGTAGCTATATCTATCCTTGTAGCGTTGGTTGTATATATTCTATCTCTTTGGATTACGAAGGCCATCGTCATGGATGATATGTATCATATGCCTGTTATCGGTAAACGATTGCGTAAACGCCAAGTGGAGGAGAATCGAATCTATGAAGACCAATATTGATATACAGCCACTGGTTGAGGTGGTAGAAAAGTTGCGCTCCCCTAATGGATGCCCTTGGGATAAGGTGCAAACTCATGAATCCTTGCGCCGTTATTTTATAGAAGAAACCTACGAAGTAGTAGATGCCATTGATAATAAAGACATGGATAATCTACGAGAAGAACTAGGTGATGTATTATTACAGATTGTGTTTCATAGTAGCCTTGCTGAAGAATCGGGTGATTTTACATTACAAGATGTAATAAATGATGTAACTGAGAAGATGATTCATCGTCACCCTCATGTATTCCCAGAAGAAAATTCTGATAATAAGGAAAAAATATACACTTGGGATGAATTAAAGGCCCAAGAAAAAGGAAATATACGAAAAAGTGTATTAGATGGTGTATCCAAGGGTTTACCTGCATTGGTGGCTGCTCAAAAGCTACAGGACAAGGCTGGAAAGGTAGGTTTTGACTGGGATGAACTCGATCCGATTTGGGCAAAAGTTCAGGAAGAAATCAGTGAATTTAAGGAGGCTGTGGCCTTAAAAGATAGAGAAAATATGGAAAAAGAGGCTGGAGATGTACTTTTTTCCTTGATTAATCTATTTAGATGGTATAAAATAAGCGGTGAAAATGCACTGAATCGCACAAACACTAAGTTCCGACAGCGTTTTTCACATGTAGAAGCTTGTGTTAACCAAAGCGATCGCTCATGGGAAGACTTTTCATTAGCTGAGCTGGATGCTTTTTGGGAGGAGGCTAAAGTGCAGGAAAAGTAACCTAGAGGTATGTTAGTAATCTCGGGTATTGTATTTTTAAGGAGGTTCTGTCATGAACAAAACAGAATTAATCGCAAGTGTTGCACAAAAAACTGAATTGACTAAAAAAGACGCTGAAAAAGCGGTAAAAGCTGTATTCGACACAGTTGCTGAAGAATTAGCTGCTGGTGGTAAAGTTCAAGTTATCGGCTTCGGTACTTTCGAAGTTCGTGAACGCGCTGCTCGTGAAGGCCGCAACCCACAAAACGGTAAAACTATCACTATTAAAGCTTCCAAATCTCCTGCATTCAAAGCTGGTAAAGGTTTGAAAGAACAAGTTAACGCAGCTCCTGCAAAAAAACGCAAAAAATAATCTGAATAAGATGTAAAAGAGACCCGATAGGGTCTCTTTTTTCGTCTATGTTATTTTTTCTTGTTTATGTGGTATAATCACAAGGAAAGGATAGATTATGACTACAGAACAATCACGGAAGGTCCTCATTGTATCTGCCTCTATTGGGACAGGTCATATGCAGGCCGCAAGGGCTATAGAAGAATATTGGAAAATAAAAGAACCACAGGCAGAGATTAGCCATGTGGATTTTCTTGATACGGAAACCTTGTCAGTAGAACATCTTATCAAGGGAACATACATCAAGATGATTGACGTATTTCCCATGCTATACGATATGATTTATCGCGTATCAAAGGGTGAGAAAAAAGGGACGATTTTACAAACCGTTTTGTCCTACATTCTAAAAAGTCGTATGTTGAAATTGATTCAACAAGAACAACCGGATGTCATTGTATTTACCCATCCATTCCCTTGTGGTGCTGCTAGTATTTTGAAGCGTCAAGGTCTTATTGATGTACCGCTAGTGGCTATTTTAACGGACTTTAGTAGTCATCAGTTTTGGATTTATCCGCAAGTGGATACTTATTTTGTCGCTACTGAAGACATGGTAGGGGAAATGACAGCTGTAGGGATAGAACAAGATAAGATTCATGTATCTGGCATTCCCGTGCGCAGATCATTCTTTAAGGACGCTATCGATCATTATGAAATGAAATCACCTGTTAAGGTTCTCGTTATGGGTGGTGGTTTAGGATTGGGTTCACTAGAGATTGCCCTCCAACATTTAGATGCTGTCGATGGTATTGATGAGATTACTGTCGTAGCTGGACAAAATACATCACTCTATGAATCATTGGTAAATTTAAGCGTCCGTATGAATACGAAAACTACCGTATATGGATATACGTCTAATATTTCAGAGCTTATGCACACATCGACGATGCTCGTTACAAAACCGGGGGCATTGACATGTATGGAGGCTGTTACGATTGGACTACCTATGGTGTTCTTTAATGCCATTCCAGGCCAAGAAGAGGCCAATGCAGCACTATTAGAGGAACGGGGCTGCGCACGTTGGGCTAGAGATATACATAATCTAGAGGACGTAGTTGCTGCTCTATTAATTAATCCTCTACGGTTACAACAAATGTCAGAACAAGCGCGTGCATGGCATGTAGATGGAGCTGCCAATATCGTCAATAAACTCATTATGATTCTTGATGCGAATCAAGAGGCACTTTCAGCAAAGTGTGAATTAGAAGCGTTATAAATAAAAAAGGTCATCTACCAAACGTATTGTACCTACCATATAGTATGGATTAGGTATCCAATAGCTTGGGGATGACCTTTTATTTATTCTCGTGATTGATTATTGATAGTTTTCAATGTTCTCTGTGCGAATTGTTTGTAATGCTTCTAAGAATTCTTCGGTTGCACTATGTTCCTCCAGTAGTGCTTGTAATTGATGAGAGTCATTAAGGCTCACACTCCATTGGAATGAATCTGTATCGTCATAGACATTGAATACAATGGGTGTATCTAGCGTGTCTGGCATGTGACCATCATCGTCGGATACGGTGGCATAGGTGCCATCGTCTAATAGTTCCACAAAAAGTGTGTCATATCCGTCAAAGTCGATAATTTCAAAATCTAGAGCATCATAAAAATCTAATACTGCATCTGTTGCCATGAGGACCTCCTTATAGTTTATAGTCACTATGTCGCGTAACTGTCTATGTATCTATCTGTATTCTACTGATGCGGTGTATGACTGTCAATGAAAATCTGTAGTATAATAAGTAACAGAATGAAAGCAGAGGAGTACGGTAATGAACGTAATCAGTTTACAGAATATAGAGAAATCATATGGCACGCGATTGCTATTTACCGATGTGTCCATTACATTTACGGATCAAAAACGTTTGGGTCTCGTAGGGATTAATGGGACCGGTAAATCTACGTTTTTAAAAATCTTAACAGGTCAGATGGAAAGCGATAAAGGGACTATTGAACGCAATGGTAAGGCCACCATTCATTACTTGGCACAAACGCCGGTTTTTTTGATGAAGGGAATACCTTGTTAGAAGCTATTTTTGGATGGGGACCATCCACGATTGCAACTTGTAAAGCGTTTTGATAAGGCCAGTCGTGATTATCATTATATACAAGAGCAAGGTGTGTCCGATGAGCATATTGAACGCCGCTACATGCAGTGCTTAGAGGAAATGGATGCTCAAGATGGTTGGCAAGTAGAGCAAGAGGCGCGTATTATTTTGAATAAATTAGGCTTTCACGATGTAAACATGTCTGTTAGCCTCCTATCAGGAGGTCAAAAACGTCGATTAGCATTAGGACAAGCCTTATTATATCCTTGTGATTTGCTCCTCTTAGATGAACCGACCAACCATTTGGATGAGGATAGTATTGAATGGCTCGAAACGTATTTGAGTAATCGTCAAGGTGGTCTTTTAATTAGTACCCATGACCGGTATTTTCTAGACTCCGTATGTAATGGCATTTTGGAATTATCTAATCGTCATATGTATGAGTACGAAGGAAATTATGAAAAATTTATCGAATTGAAAGCAGACCGTGAGGCACGCCAAGCTGCGACTGAAGAGAAACGCCGTCAATTTTTAAAACGGGAAATCGAATGGGTTCGCCGTGGTGCACAGGCACGCAGTACAAAGCAAAAGGCCCGTTTACAACGGTATGAAACACTTAAAAAAATGGAGAAAACCAGACGTCCGGATCAGATGGACCCTATTGCCTTGAAGACACGTTTAGGCAAAACTATTTTTGATATGGAACATCTATCCTTTGATTTTGACGGGCGCCCTATGATTGATGATTTTACATACCACGTGGTACGTCATGATCGCATCGGTATCGTAGGCCCTAATGGAGTTGGTAAGTCGACATTTATGAAGGTCTTAGATGGTACCTATGAACCTACATCGGGGACCATAGGAAAGGGCGAAACCGTCCGTATTGCGCATTTTAAACAGGAATTACCAGAATTTGATGAAAATATGCGCGTTCTTGATTATATAAAAGAGGATCATACCTATATGGCGCTCGGTGATGGAACGACACTGAGTGCAGGGCAGATTTTGGAACGCTTTTTATTTACACCCGAATTACATGGTGTGCCAATCCGCAAATTGTCCGGTGGTGAACGGCGTAGATTGTACCTCTTAAAATTGCTTATGAGTGCGCCGAATGTGCTTCTCTTGGATGAACCAACCAATGATTTGGACATTCCTACATTAGAGGTGCTTGAGGACTTTCTCGACTCTTTCAGTGGCGTCATTATTACCGTATGTCATGACCGTTATTTCCTTGATCGTGTGGTAGATAAATTATTTGTATTTACCGGCAATGGTCACATTGATATCGTGCAAGGATCTTATTCTGATTATAAGGCTGACATGGGTGAAAGTAATAATTCACCATTCTATGTACCTGAACAACAGCACTCTAATGTGCATAGCACAGAAGCATCCTCTGATTCTACGGATACCATTGGTGCATCCTCTAGTACTGAATCTAGTCATACAGAAAGTCCTGTAAAGAAAGGCCTTAATAAGGCCGAAGAGGCAGAATATGCATCGATTATGGAGGAACTACCAAAACTAGAACATCTTGTTAAAGGGTTGGATGTCATGATTAGCCAAGCCGGTACGGACTATGAAAAAATGCAGACCCTCATGGCTGAACGAGAAGAGACACAATCTCAAATCGATACATTGACTGAACGATGGATGGAATTAGAAGAACGTCTATAAATCTTTATTTCATGCGATTTTTTAATACCTGATATGCATAGGAATTACTTTCAGAATCATTGATAAAAATCACATTTTGTAGTATAATTTCATCGATTAACGATAACAACGTTACCTAAGTAGGAGGAAACATGAGTAAGTACGAATTTTTAGATCGTCGTGTGCCTATTGAAGAAGGCAATATTGCCATTGTGCAAGATTTATCCAAATGTAAAAATTGTTCCTTATGTCGTAAAGCGTGCGCTGTTGATATGGGCGTATTCGACTATTACGATTTGACAACAAATGGAGATCATCCAATCTGCATTCATTGCGGTCAATGTGCATCCATTTGTCCATTTGATTCTATTAATGAACGTTCTGAAATCGATGAAGTTAAGGCTGCGATTGCAGACCCTAATAAATCGTTGTCTTCCAAACGGCACCAGCTGTGCGCGTTGGTTTAGGCGAAGAGTTCGGTATGGACGCTGGTACATTCGTAGAAGGTAAAATGGTTGCGGCCCTTCGTAAATTGGGTGGCGATTATGTACTTGATACAAACTTTGGTGCAGACATGACTATCATGGAAGAAGCATCCGAGTTGGTTGAACGTGTTCTTAATGGAAGCGGTGAATTGCCTCAATTCACATCTTGCTGTCCTGCTTGGGTAAAATTCGCTGAAACATTCTACCCAGAATTTTTACCAAACTTATCTACTGCAAAGAGTCCAATTGCTATGCAAGCACCTACGCAAAAAACATATTTTGCTGAAAAAATGGGCATCGATGCAAAACAAATCGTTGCAGTTGCAGTAACACCATGTACAGCTAAGAAATTTGAAATTCGTCGTGATGAATTAAATGCATCTGCCGATTACTGGGATGTACCAGAAATGCGCGATACAGATTACTGTATTACTACGCGTGAACTTGCAAAATGGTTGCGTGCAGAAGAAGTTAACTTTGACGAATTGGAAGATTCCACATTTGATCCATTGATGGGTGAAGCATCTGGTGGCGGTATCATCTTCGGTAATACTGGTGGTGTAATGGAAGCCGCTATGCGTACTGCTTATAAGTTCGTTACAGGTGAAGATGCACCTAGCACATTAATTCCATTCGAAGCAATTCGTGGCATGGATGGTGCTCGTGAGGCCGATGTAGTGATTGGTGATAAAACATTACATGTAGCAGCTGTTCATGGTACTGGCAACTTGCGTAAATTCATTGAACGTATGCGCGCAGAAAATATCCATTATGATTTCATCGAAGTTATGGCTTGCCGTGGTGGCTGTATCGGTGGTGGTGGTCAACCACGTGTTAAATTACCGATGGCCGATAAAGCTCGTGAAGCTCGTATTGCATCCTTGTATACGCGCGATAGCGAAGTGGCGATTAAATCCTCTTGCGATAATCCAGATATCCAAAAATTATATGCTGAGTTCTTTGAAGGTAAACCATTGAGCCATAAAGCACATCATATGTTGCATACTACATTTGTAAACCGCGCTGAAGATTTAGGTCCTAATGGTGCATGTACACCGGCTACATGTCCAACATCTGTGCCTAATTTGAAAAAGGCTGCAGAAGCAGCAAAAGCGGCAGCTGAAGCAAATAATTAATTATTTATAAATCTGAATAAAAATCTTGAAATCCGCATAAAATAGCATATACTAAATATTGTGAAAGATAACAATATAATAGTCCATAGAGAGAGGTATATGCTAATGACATGGGGCGGACAGAGAGAAGGTTCTGGTCGTAGACCTCGTAGTTGTAAGCGCGAATGTCGTTCATTCCGCTTGACTGATGAGGAATACCAAATCTTGAAACCACTGATAGAGGCTATTAGAATGCGTACAGATGCATCTAATAAGCAACTAAGAGTACTTGATTAACTAAATATTGACATGGTATATGTATATAAAATATCTTTTTATACTCTTCCAATAATAGCAACTCTTATACATGCCATGTGAATAGGTGAAAGTTAGACCCAATTGGGTCTAACTTTTTTTTTGTAAATAAATACATAAGGTATAGGCATTTTAACTATACCTAGCTATAATATGAGTATACAAGTTGTAAGTATAGGAGGTGTTAGCTTGTTACAAGATTTATTATCAGAGGATAATGTATCGTTCCATTATCCTGCTGAGACATGGGAAGATGTGATTCGCCACGGTGGTCAGCTCATGGTCGATGCTGGTTTTACAGAACCTACATATACAGAGGCTATGATTGAAGTCGTTCGCGAGATGGGCCCTTATATCGTATTGGCACCGGGTCTTGCTATGCCTCATGCGCGCCCAGAAATGGGAGCTAAGCAAGTAGGTACGGCTCTGGTAACGTTAGAAAAACCTATCGATTTTGGTAGCCCAGAAAATGATCCTGTATCAGTAGCGGTATTTTTATGTGCGCCGAATAAGGAAGAACACATTCAATTGCTTACAGATATTGCGACGCTCTTTGAAGATGAAGAATTTCTTGATGCAGCGGTAAATTTTGAAAGCATTGAAGATGTGCAAGCCTTTTTAGCAGAACATCTTGATGAAGCGTAATTTTGGAGGTAAACTATGATTTCCATTTTAACTGTATGTGGTAATGGCATCGGTTCTAGTTTGATGTTAAAAATGAAAATTGAAGAAATTTGTGCTGAATAATATCGAAGCACAAGTAGAATCAATCGATTTTAATGCGGCTCAAGGTCGCAAGGCTGATTTAATTGTAACTGTAAAGGAATTAGCAGAACAATTTGAAGACAAGGATGTAGCTATTGTACGTAGTTATATTAATAAAAAGAAAATTAAAGAAGATATTTTGGAACGATTACAACAAATCGCTAAGTAATTCATAGGGGAGATAATTCTATGGAAATGATATTAGAATTCTTACGAGATGTATTGAGTCAGCCAGCGTTGTTGATTGGTATTATGTCCTGCGTTGGTTTAATCGCTTTGAAACGACCATTTCATAAGATTATGACTGGTACGTTAAAGCCAATTCTTGGTTATTTAATGCTTGCCGCTGGTGCTGGTGTTATCGTTAGCAATCTTGATCCACTTGGAAATGATTGAACACGGATTCCATATTACCGGTGTTGTACCAAATAATGAAGCTATCGTAGCGGTAGCACAAAAGGTGCTTGGTGTTGAAACGATGTCTATCCTCGTTGTAGGCTTATTGATGAACTTATTAATTGCTCGTTTCACTAAATTTAAGTATGTATTCCTTACAGGTCACCACAGTTTATTTATGGCTTGCTTAATGTCTGCCGTGCTTGGTACTGCAGGTTTATCTGGTATTGAATTGATTCTTGTAGGTGGTTTCTTAATGGGCGCTTGGTCGGCGATTTCTCCAGCTATCGGTCAAAGCTATACTTCTAAAGTTACCGATGGCGATGAAATCGCATTGGGCCACTTTGGTAGTTTAGGTTACTATCTATCTGCATGGGTAGCAAAATACGTAGGTAAGGCAGAGGAGAGTACAGAAGATATTGAAATTCCTGAAAAATGGGGCTTCTTGCGTGACTCCACATTATCTACTGCCTTGACTATGATCGTATTTTATTTGATTGCTGCTATTGCAGCGGGTTCTGAATTCGTAGCAACTCTATCCGGTTCTATGAGTCCATACTTATTTGCTGTTATGAGCGCTATGAACTTTGCCGTAGGTGTAGCTATCGTATATTCTGGTGTTCGTATGATCTTGGGTGACTTGATTCCAGCGTTCCAAGGTATCGCTACAAAAATCATTCCTAATGCAATTCCAGCGGTAGACTGTGCTGTATTCTTTACCTATGCGCCAACAGCTGTTGTATTAGGTTTTATTAGCTCCTTTATCGGTGGTATCATCGGTATGCTTATTCTAGGTGCTGTAGGTGGCGTACTCATCATTCCTGGTCTTGTACCTCACTTCTTCTGCGGTGCAACAGCAGGTATCTATGGTAATGCTACCGGCGGTCGTCGCGGTGCTGCAGTAGGTGCCTTCCTTAATGGTTTGGCTATTACATTCTTGCCAGCACTAGCATTGCCAGTTTTAGGTCAATTAGGTTTCCAAACACAACATTCGGCGATGCGGACTTTGCCGTAATGGGTCTTGTGCTTGGTAATGCCTTTGAATGGATTGGCATGGCGGGCATCTATGCTGTCGTTGTTATTGCCGCTCTTGTTCTTATTATTCCTAACTTTATTAAAACAAAAGGGAAAGTTATTAATTACTTAGAAGAGGAATAATGAAAACAACTGAGCAACATAGTAATGTAGTGGTTCGATATGTATTTCTGATCATTGGTGCTATAAGTTTTTGTCTTGGTACGGCCGGAATCATATTACCCATATTGCCAACAGTTCCTTTTTATATGCTTACCTTATTTTGTTTAGCTCGTGGTTCTGAACGCTTTCATAGAATGTTTCTAGAGTCTCAGTTATATAAAAAGACAGTAGGTGCATATGAACGGGATAAAGCATTGACGTTGCGGGCAAAGTTGTCCATTTTAGCTTCTGTAACTACAATCATGTTAATAGGTGCTTATTTTTCTAGGAATATTCCCATTGCCCTTATCATCATGGCAGTTGTATGGATTGCTCATGTTATAGCATTATTATTTGTAGTTAAAACAAAAAATAAATAATAATATGAATATCCTCCCATTAGAGCATGCTTTAATGGGAGGATTTTTTAGGTCCATTAATTATATTTAGAATATGAATGTATATTTCGTATTTTTAATAAAAAAATTACATGAATTATTACTAAAAATGAATTTGACAATTAATCTCAAAATAATTACTATTAATGTATTGTTTATAATTTATATATATGGTGATATTATGAATCCACATGCTCATATGAAAGGACAATCAGGGGTATGTATAGCTAGACATACCGTATTTGATGGTATTGATTTGCTATTCCTTGATGTACAGCGTGAAACGATTCAATTTTTCGCCCAATCTCATACAAAGACCTTTGCAATTAATCATTGTGAAGAGGGCCGTATTGAATGCAAATTCGCATCTGGAGAATACTTGTATATGGGGCCAGGGGATATGTCGTTAGGGTGGCATATTAGGTCTGATTATCAGCATGAAAATTACTTCCCTACAAAATCGTTTAAAGGGATAGTACTATTAGTAGATGTAGAACGAGCTCAGCATGTATTAGATACCCTTGTAGCAGATACACAGATTGATTTAGCTGCCATAGCAAATCGATTTTGTGAAAATACAGACTTTGGTATGATGATGGAGGAAACCGAGTCGGTTCGCCAAATTTTTTCCAGTTTATATAATGTGCCAGATCCTATTAGATCTCACTATTTTAAGCTCAAGATTGTAGAAATATTTTTATTATTATCTGTAATCTCTACAGACTCCTATGAAAAACGAGGGAGTTACCGAAAACAACAGGTAGATATTGTAAAAGCGGTAAGTAAATATTTGTCTAAGAATTTTGTCAAACGCATTACCATTGATGATTTATCTCGTGACTTTGATGTCCCAGCATCAACCTTAAAGCGTTGCTTTAAAGGTGTATATGGTGTGACGATTCATCAGTTCATCAAAGAATGTCGCCTTAATGAGGCAAAACGTTTACTGCAAGAAACGGATGAATCCATCCTACAAATTGCCAATGCCGTAGGCTATGAAAATGGTAGTAAATTTACAAGCACCTTTAAAGATTCTGTAGGAATGACACCTAGTGACTACCGCAAGGTATAATTACATATTGGTTAATTATATCTAACAAAAGTATCAAAATCGTATAATTTTGGTCTTTTCGGAGTAGATATACAAAATACACTTTGCTAACATATTAAATGTAAATGATTTTCAATGTCATTAGTGTTAGCAGAGTGTATTTTTTATTTTGCTAATTGTAATGATGCATATAGTTGAGTGAGATTATAAGAGGAGGCAACAATGAATCGGTGGAGCCGTACAAAGCGCTATTTAGTACTGTCTAGTGCAGTTGCATTGTGGTTGAATGCGCCGTTCGTTGTTTGGGCTGATAATGCGGCAGTTACTACGGATGTAGTTCATGTAAAGGGGACATGGGCGGAAGAACAAGCTAAACTAGAATCCCAACAAACGACAATTATTACTAAAAAGGATATTGCAAAGAAGCAAGCAAAATCTGTTGAGGACATTGTGTTTTCCGAAACCGGTGTGTCTAGAACGGTAGATTCTATGGGTCGTGTTGGTGTTTCTATTCGCGGTGCTGATCCGCGACACACATTAATTCTTGTAGATGGTCAACCTGTCATGGGTGATCTTGCAAAATACCAAGGTGCTGGCGATGAATTACAACGGCTGGGTACGGAAAATGTAGAACGTATTGAAATTATTCAGGGTGCAGCCAGTGCTAAATATGGTTCTGATGCTATTGGTGGGGTTATCAATGTTATCACTAATAAACCGCGGAGCACACCATCCGTACAATTTAATGCAGAAGGTTGCAGAACCATGGGCGATGGAGACATTGTGCCGTATTCAAACTTCTTTATGCGTGCCGACTCTGGATCCTTAGGAAAATTTAAAATGAATATTCATGGCAGTAAACGGGACATTATGCCTATATACGCTAGTGAAGCGCGGCGTTCTACTTCCATGACTAGCGATGAGGATCATGGTTTCTTAAAGAATTCGTTACGCTATTATGGAACAAATTCTAATATTGGTCTTGCTGCTACCTATGATATTAATGATAAACAATCTTTAGCACTACGTGTGGAGCGATATAATGAGGATTTAGAACGTTATGTAAAGCGTAGTAACTCCTATATGGAGCCACAAGTTCACTATAAACGTGATTTAGATCGAAATAATCTAAATTTAAGTTACAATGGTCGTAATGATAAAAGCTCGTGGAGAGCAGAGTTAAATTATACGCGGACCAAAGAAGATGATGTAACTTTAACAAGTGACTATGGTAATAGTACGTATGAAGGTAAAAATACATTAAATTATGTAGACAATGTGGACCATCGTCAGTGGAATTTAACGCTTGGCGGAGATACGCAAATTAACAAAAAACACTTTTTGTCATATGGTGTAGGTTTTGTACGCGAAACTGGTGAAGGTAGTCGTCTGAAAAATGCGCCTACAACATATAAACGTCATATTGATCCATGGGATTATGATAAGAGTTTGGCTGTTAGAAATGGTGTGCCATCTTTAACTGTTTACGATCATTCTTTCAAAAAGAATGAAGCCGGTGTAGAGCAGTGGAATAAAGAAAAAGAATGGTATAATGGTGATAAAAATGACGCCAGTACATTGCCGGAATTTACCTATGAAGACTACATTCGTTATCTAGATACGACCGGAAGTGATTCATCTGCTGTTATGGGCTTAGTTGATGGTCCTACGACAGAAAATTCCTTAAAAAATCGTAATCCTGAGGCGTATGCACGGTACCAACAGTTCGCTCGCCGCTTATTGGCGGAAAATCAAGCGTTTATCGCGGATTATCATGCTAATAAAGAGGGGAGAACTGATGCTAATGGCAAGTACTATCCTGCTTTACATGATGCCTATTTACCAAGTTTCTACTATGGTGCTGTATCAGATTTTGATTCTACGCAGTTGAAATTAAATGGTTCTTACTTTAAAGAAGAATATTTAAAACGTGTTAATCAACAAACAGCAGGTCGTGCTGAAATTAAGAAACAAAATTTCTATATTCAAGATACTTGGCAAGTGAATAAAAAAACACTACATTGTCGCCGATTGTTCGACTAGACCACAGTGATTTATTTGGATCTAACCTATCTTTCAATCTAGGTATGACTCATAATGTGAAAGGAAATCCACATCGCAGATTCAAGGCTAATGTAGGGACTAGTTATACTGAACCAGGTATGGGCGAACTATACTACAACTGGGAGATGTATGGCCCTAATATTACGTTTGCTACTATCGGAGGCGGGGAAGCGCGACTCGGTTGGTATTGGGTAGGCAATCCAAATCTAAAGCCAGAAAAAAAGCGATGAACTTTGACCTATCCTTAGAGGGGGAAAATAAAAAAATACCTATGGAAAGGTGACAGTATTCCACAATAATATTCGAAATTATATGTCTGTATATAACACAGGATATTTGATGGATTTCTATCCTCAATACGACGAGTCCACAAGCTATGGTGCTGCTAAATTCTCACACGCACCTGACATGATTTATAGTTTCCGAAATATAGGGAAAGCACAAATTACAGGCCTTCAATTTGAGGTTAAGCAAAAATTTAAATAAACACTGGAAGGCCCGTCTTGGCTATACATATTTACGAGCTCTCAATAAGAGTGATAAGGATATGCCACGAGAATTGTTGGATAAACCGCGTCATAAGGTCGATATTGGTGTAGATTTTGAAGATCAGGCTAGCGGATGGAGTGGTAGCCTTTGGGGTGATTACTATATTCACATGCTGGATAGTAATTCCTTATCTGGCGGTGGCAATTATATGGTATCCTATGTGGACCCAGATAATTCGGATCGTTCCATTATTCGATATAACATGAATACGAAACGTTCTGCGGATATGTATGAACATAAGACATATGGCATTTGGAACTTTATGATTCAGAAAAAAATAGACAAGGACTCTCGCGTTTATTTTGGTATCGATAACATCTTCAATCATCGTGATGATGACCGTGCTATGTCTGCTCGTGTATACCGTATTGGTTTGAACATGAAATTTGGTTTAGGTTCTGGTGAAAGCAAATCTAAACTCACAAAAGAACAACTGTTGGCTTTACCACCAGCTGTACTTGAGGGATTCTTAGCACGTCCATTTGATGAATCCAAGAAGAAGGGCGTAGAACTGGTAGGCGATTATCGGGTGCGTTCCGATAGCCATTTAGGCTCCAATCGTCCTGCCACAAAAATCACCCCTACAAGCTCTATCTCTGATGCGGCTGCTAAACTTAGGTGATCCGAAAGAACATGGCTTGGAACAACGGATACGCGTTGGCGTTGATGCACGTTTAAATGATACAACTAATGTACGTGTCGTAGGTAGTGCATCTGGACAAAGTGGGGTAGATAGCAGTCATGTTACAGAAGGTTCTAGTGGACTCAATAAACAACGTCTTGAAGAATTAGATGTAACGCATCATAGTGCTAAATGGGATCACAGTGTGGGACGTATTAGTGAATCTATGGGTGTTACCGGCTATTGGTTTAATAAGGAATACGATGGTGTTCGCAGTGTATGGACTAATAAGAACACACAAGTACGTGTTGGTGCAGGTAGCCTTAAACATAGTACCGGCATTACGGATAGCGCATATACTCATGGTATTTATACGACCTTTAATCGCGTTCCAACTGTTGAGGAGTTCATCGGTATTGTAGGCGCTGCTGATGGCAGTAATCAAGAACTCGTTATTCCAAATGCACCGAATACGATTAATTTCTATCAACAATTGAAAGCATTACATGACCAAGAGGTGGCATTAGTATCTGATTTAACAACATTAAAGCAGAATATTAGTGATTTGGAATCGGATATTTGGTCTAAGGAAAATCTTGATGGATGGACTGAAACTCAATTGGCACCATTAAAAGCTAATTTAGCTAATATGCAAGCGTCGTTACCAGATGTAGAGGCACGTGTAGCTAAGGCACAAGAACCAATACGGACTGCTCAATTCGACGTGGTGCGTCGGATGCAAGACATTGCGGTACAAGCCTATGGCGTTGATGCGAATAAGCAAACCATTTTGATTCAAATGCCTGAAATACCAGTTAAAATGGTGTATAAGGATAAATACTATGATGAAGATACTGAACAATGGGTTCCTGACGAAGGTACAATGAATGTAAACATTGCACCGGGTAAGTTGGGTTTAACTAAGAATGATCCATTGTATGAAGTGAAATTAAGTGATACATCCGTATTAGCCGATGATGGTAAGACATTCCTTGCTAACTGGTATGAAAAAAATAAAGATGCTATAAATGCGTCATATCGAGCTAGAGCTGAAGAACGGGCTAAGCTTATCTTTAGTAAAGATGCGACTTATACTATTGAATTTGATGACTCTGCTTTGGATGGTTTGTCTGATAAATTTATAAGGTTAATGCTATTGATGTTAAAGACTCTGGTATGTCAGATGTAATTAATGTAAATGGCAGTGCACACTATCCAATGTTGATAGCTTCGTACTTTAATAATATAACTCGTATGCTAGAAAGTGCAGATGGACATAGTAGATTGCCAAGGGAAGCACTGGGTAAATATACTGGTGCTATTATACCTACAACTGGCGTTGTTCTTCAAAGCGATACAATTCCTCCAATTGACAAAGCAGCCTATGTTCAAGTTAAACATATGGTAACTCCGCGTCTTGGCGTAGCTGCATGGTATTTACGTTCCTTTGGTGGTAGCGATTATCGATTCTATACAGCTAATGGTAATGGTACAGAAGCACATGATTTTAACAATGTAGCCAATGTATTTGGTATCGGCGCTAAATATCAATTGAACCGTAATGCTAGTGTATCCTTTGATTATGGTCAAAATCGTAGTGATTTTGGTCGTTTCATGAATGGCAATACGCATTATGAACATGTGGCTGGCACATCTACCTTTGATATGAAAGGTCGCGATGTTGGTGGTACACCTCATTTCTGGGCATTGCGTTTTGATATTGGAAAGGCGGACATGGAAAAAGCCGGATCTTGGGAAGCCTTTGTAGATTATAAATATTTCTCTCATGGTTCCTTCTTTGGTGGCAATGGTACTGAGGCAGTACCAGATCGTTATTTAGATGGTATTAAGAGCTTTACCTTTGGCGGTGGCTATGTACTAGCGAAAAATTTACTTTTACAAGCATACTATACATTTGATGCGAAAGGTATTAATAAACGAGATACCCTATATGGATCTGAAAACTTTAAACTTGGGAATTATACTCGTTTCCAAATGACGTATAAATTCTAAATTTACTGTCGATTTTGTCCAAAACGTATATTTTTGGTCTATTCGGAGTAGATATACAAGATACACTTTGTTAACATAAAACTGTAAATGATTTTCAATGTCATTGCGGTGTTGGCAAAGTGTATTTTTTATATCCCAGGAATATAGGATATAGGCTTTGTAAATTTAAATGTATAGTTGAGAGAATTAGGACTGTGAGGAGGCAACAGTGAATCGATGGGAACGTACAAAACGCTATTTAGTCCTATCTAGTGCAGTTGCATTATGGCTAAATGCACCTCTCGTCGTTATGGCGGATAATGCAGCCGTTACGACAGATGTAGTTCATGTACAAGGCACATGGGCGGAAGAAGAGGCAAAACTAAATCCACAGCAAGTGCAAATCATTACCAAAAAAGAGATTGAGAAGAAGCAGGCGAAGTCCGTCGAAGATATTATATTTACCCAAACGGGTGTGTCTAGAACCGTTGATGCCATGGGTCGTGTAGGTGTATCGATTCGCGGTGCAGAGGCTCGTCATACATTGATCCTAGTAGATGGGCAACCAGTACTGGGTGACTTTGATAAGTACTCTGGTGCCGCTGATGAAGTTCAACGGTTAGGTGCCGAAAATGTAGAACGCATCGAAGTTATTCAAGGTGCAGCCAGTGCTAAGTACGGCTCAGATGCCGTGGGTGGTGTCGTTAATATCATCACTAAGAAGGCTCTTAAAAAACCGACATTGCAGGTAAATGCTGAAGGTATGCGCCGCAAGAGCGATGGTGATTTATTCCCATTCCAAAACTTTTACATTCGTGCCGATTCTGGACAGATGGGGAAATTAAAGGTTGGCTTATCCGGTAGTAAACGCGATTTAATGCCGGTTCTTGCATCTGTTAAACGCCGTGCATCGGGGATGGGTTTTGACTATGCAAAGCATAACTTTAAACCCAATGTGCTACGCTACTATGGCGATGCATCCGATATAGGTTTTGTAGCAACGTATGAAGCGAATAAGAACAATAAATTTGAAATGCGTTTAAATCGATATACAGAAGACCTTGTACGAGACATTAAGCATTCTGATTCCGATTTAGAGCCGCAACAACATTTCAAACGAACAGCAGACCGTAATACGATTAATCTTTCATGGAATGCTAAAGCTGGTAAAAGCGATTGGACAGTAGAAACAAACTATTCTCGTATCAAAGAGGATGACGTAGCTCTTATTAATTATACGGGCCGATCTACGTATGAAGGATCGAATGAGCTTCGCTATATTGACAACATCGATCATAGACAATTAGATGTTCGTCTCAATGCGAATACACAATTAAATAATAAGCATCGTCTTAGTTATGGTGTGAGCTATGCTAGAGAAGAAGGTTCTGGTAGTCGCCTAAAGAGTTCTCCTAATACAAGTACCATGTATATCGACCCTTGGGCGTATGATAAGAGCTTGCTTGTCGACAAGCTTGATCGTCTTGTGCGTAAAAAAGGGGATAACAGCGTAAAGGTGTACTCCCATATTCATGATTATAAATTTATAAATTCCAGTAGCGGTATGCCGCAATGGGATATGGATTATGAATATTATGGTGCTGAAACGGATGCGCAGAAACCAGGCATTACCTATGATGACTATGTAAATTACGGATTATCCGAAGGGGCTATTAGCGCTTGGTCTAGTACATCTCCTAATAATCAACCTATATCTGATGATTTTAGAAACCGTTATAACGCATTAAAATCTCGATTAGAAGCAGAAAATCCAGACATGGCGAATACTCGTTCTAACATCGTAGGTGATTATTTTAAATATGGTGAGTCCAGCGATCCGGAAATGCGTAAAAAAGCACCTAAATTGAATGGTAAGGCATTCTTAGAAGAGTATCGTAATCGCGACCAACGATTAACGACTGGTCAAGGCACGATTCGCAAGATGAATACTTATATTTCCGATACTTGGCAAGTGAATAAAAACCTTACATTTGTACCTATTATCCGACTAGATAATAGTAGCTTGTTTGGCTCCAATTTATCTGCATCTATGGGGATGACATACAATGTGAAAGGTAATCCACACCGCCGATTTAAGGCCAATGTCGGCACTGGTTATACGGAGCCTGGCATGGGCGAATTATGGTATAACTGGGAAATGTATGCATCTAATCCGGTAGGTATTGGCGTTGCAAAGCTCGGCTGGTATTGGGCGGGTAATCCAAATTTAAAACCTGAAAAATCGCTCAATTTTGATATGAGTTTAGAAGGTGAAAATAAAAATACCTATGCTCGTGTTGGTGTATTCCATAACCGCATCAAAAATTATATGTCGGTTTACTTTACAGGAGAATTCCAAGATTTTGCACCGTACTTGAAAGGGGACGCAAAATACCAACGTGCTCCGGACATGATTTATAGCTTTAAAAACATCGGTATGGCTGAAATCACAGGCCTTCAAGCTGAGGTGCAACAAAAATTCGGCAAATATTGGTCAGGTAAATTAGGATATACCTATTTGCATGCTATTAATAAGAGCGATCCAACGATGCCACGTCAATTATTGGATAAACCAGTGCATAAGGTAGATATTGGTGTCACCTATGACAATCCAAAAACTGGTTGGAATGGATCTATTTGGGGTGATTATTACATTAATATGCTTGATAGTAATACCTTAAATAATGGTGGTAACTACTGGCCAGATATTTTATCCGGCGATGCAGGCGTATACAAAAAGCAAGTTTACCAAAAGAAAACATTTGGCATTTGGAACTTAATGGTTCAAAAACGATTTAATAAGAATGCCATGATGTACTTTGGTATTAATAATATCTTTAATCATCGCGATGATGACCGAGCAACGCAAGAACGTGTATATCGTATCGGCGTTAATCTCAAGTTTGGTGGTGGCGATGCTAAGACTACGCCAATCGGAAAAGATGGTAATAAAACTGCCAATGCAAATGGTGGTGTAACTAATAGCGCATCCGGTAATGAAGCGGGCGTACAAAATATATCCGAAGTTGTTAAATTAACTGACTTTATTCGTCCTGATTTTGATACAACAAAGGAACGTGGTATTGAATTTATCGGCGATTATCGTGCACGCTGGATGTCTCATGATGGTACAAATCGTCCGCAATCTCCATTCCGTTCTAATTCAGCCATCGGTTCTGCTAAGGCAAATATGTATGATTCTAATCGTCATAGCTTTGAACAACGCATTCGCCTCGGATTTGATGCTCGTCTTAACCCATTCACAAATCTCTCTGTTATCGGTAGCATGACCGGTATGAGCGGTGTAGATACAAGTTGGACAAAATCTGAGTCAAAAGGTTTCAATCATCAACGCCTTGATACGGTTGATCTTACTAGACATGTTAAAAAATGGGATGTTTCTGTAGGTCGTTTAAACGAACCTATGGGTGCTAGTGGTTATTGGTTTGGTCAATCCTATGATGGGGTTCGCGGCGTATGGACTGGTAATGATACCCAAGTTCGCATTGGGGTAGGTAACTTTAAACATAGCACGGGTATTAGTGATTCTGCGTATACTCATGTGGTACATGAAGTGATTACTAGACCGCCAACAGCAGCCGAGTTAATTGGTATTAACCGTGATGAGTATCCATACGATATTAATAATGCTACAAAAACTGGGTCTGATGGTGAAAGCAAGTCCAGTGATGATGCACCAGCACCAGATAGCCCAACAGGTATTTATGAATCTACCTATAAAGGTAAGGTAGATACGATTTACTTCTATCAACAGCTTAAGGATTTACAGGATGAGTATGAAGCGTATAAAGAATCATTGAACCTCAGCTGGAGTAATCCAAATCGGGATCAAGAAATTGAAAAGGCTAATAATAAATTAGCAGAAACCCAACAAAGCAAGCACAAGTTATGGCGCATTTACAAGATATTCTCACTAAAGCATATCCATCTGAAATGGCTGATAAGAAATTCTCCTTATCTATTCCATCTGGTGGCTATGCAATGTATGAAATCACTAATAAGAATACAGGTGAGAAACTCTATAAAACTGGAGAAATCATGTATAATGTGAATTCCTCTTTATACCCTGAATACTTAAAAGAAAAGGCTAAGGGGCTCATTGTTTCTACTAATAATAAAGATGCTTTAATAAATCCAAAAGCTTATATTGATCAACATGCTGCAGATATTAATCAATCTATTGCGGAAATTGCTAAATATAATGCTGCCGATAACTGGTCTAACTATAATAATAGTGAGTTAGATACTGTTTGGGTTAAACAACCAGATGGTACGTTTAAACAATCTTATGATTATTATGGACAACCATCTAGCGACTATGAATTTACTGGTTATCTAGGTGCTAAGACTTATAAATACGACAGTGGAAAATATGTATTTAGCGATTATGATGCTAAAGATGCTCTTTATAATAAGAACTTTACAATGTCCTATGATGATTGGGGTGAAGGTAGCTCCGATTATGGTTGGGGCATGACACCAGCAATGTACAACTATTTATATAATCTTGAAAAAGTTGTGCATGATGCAGAGTCTGAAAATAAATTACCACGTGAAGCGATTGGTAAAATCATCGGCAATATTATCCAAACAGAAGGTATTGTTCTTGAAAAAGATACAATTCCACCTATTGAAACGGTAGCGTTTGTTCAAGTGAAGAAACAAATTGGAGATCGTCTGGGCCTACAAGCATGGTACCTGCGCTCCTTTAATGGTAGTAAACGTACATTCTTAAATGCTAATGGTAATGGTAATGATGAACAAAGCTTCTCCAATATAGCTAATGTATTTGGCATTGGTGCTAAATATCAAATCGGTGAAAGTGCAGTACTTACTGTAGATTATGGTCAAAATAGATCGAAATTTGGCCGCTACATGAATGGTAATACTGTATATGACCATGAACGTGGAACCGCAGACTTTACTGTAAAAGGTCACCAAATGGGCGGTACACCTCATTTCTGGATGGCTCGCCTCGACATTGGTCGTGCGGATATCGATGTTCCTAAATCATGGAACGCATTCATCGATTATAAATACTTTGCTCATGGCTCGTTCCTCGGCGGTAATGGTACAGGTGCTGTACCGGATCGTTACCTCGATGGTATCCGCAGCTTTACATTCGGTGCTGGCTATGTACCGCGTAAGGATTTACTCCTTGAAGCATTCTATACATTTGATGCGAAAGGCACAAATAAACGAGATACTTTATATGGTAATGAAAGCTTTAAGTTAGGCGATTATGCAAGAATTCAAGGAACATACAGGTTCTAATGTGCAGTCTGTAAACAGACAGAAAGGTTTATTAGTATGGAAAATCTAAATTATGTCATTCACTTGTTTCATAGTGGCGGGTATGTAATGTATCCATTATTATTCTTGTCTCTTATGGTCATTGCTATCGCTGTAGAACGGGCTTTCTACTATCGTAAATATGCAGGGAAAACCTATATAGTAACTCATGCGGTTAACGAGTATGCAAAATTACAAAAATGGGATGAAATTGAAAAGGTAATCAAAGAAAATCCATCCATCGCTAGCCGTATTGCTGAAGCTGGTTTGAAAAATGGTGCTACTGAAGACGGTATGAAAACGGCATTCTCTGATCAAATGGGCGTCGATGCAGTAGGTTTTAGAAAATATATGGATTACTTAAGTGCAACCGTTACAATATCCCCATTGTTGGGCCTACTTGGTACGGTAACAGGTATGATTGGTTCCTTTAGTATCCTCGATGCTGGTGCTGGTGCATCTGCCATTACCGGCGGTGTAGGGGAAGCCCTTATCGCCACGGCATCTGGCTTATGTGTAGCCATTATGGCCTTTATCGTGTATACCTTCTTTAGCCATCGTTTGGACTCTATTATTAACCAAATTGAAAACATGTGTGTTAACATCATTACTGCAAACGAGAAGGGTGGAAATAACTATGAATTTACAAAGTTTTCGTATGAAATCAAAGCCTGAATTCATGATTATCCCTATGATTGATATCATATTCTTCTTATTGGTGTTCTTCATGATGAATAGCTTACAAACAATCGCTCAAAAGGCATTGTCTGTACAGTTACCACAGGCTACAAGCGCATCTGCACCGGCTCAATTACCAGTGGTGCTTACATTAGATACTGAAGGGCATATTACGATTGATAATGTTCCAATGAGCATTGATGCAGCAGAAGCAATGGTAAAAGAACGAATTGCACAAAATCCGAATGCTAGCGTCATATTACAAGCGGATAAACGCTCTGCTCACGGACAAGTCGTAGCAATTATGGACATGCTTAAACAAGCTGGCGTTAAACGCTTAGCTATTGCAGCAGAACAGAAAGGATAACTATGGGATTAGGCATATCATGGAAAAAAGCAGCCATAATATCCGCCGTAGTTCATCTAATCATTCTCTTTATTGCCGTTATCTTTTTCGTAGTGGTTCCTGCCATTCAAGAGCAGGACACCTACGAGGTCGATCTCACGCAAAGTGTGCTCGATGATGGCGGTAGTGGTCACGCTGGTGGTGGTGGCGGTGATAGGTCATCTCTATTCCCAAAACCATTGTCTGCAGATGAAGTGGCGGCAAGAACAAAGGCTGTAGTAGCGAATGTAGAACCATCTACAGCGACGGATATTCCTGATGCGGTAGATGTCCCAAGTAAGGGTAGTGAAATACATCAAATGTATCTGGTGAAAGCGGTGGTGCCGGTAATGGTCCAGGCTCTGGCGGTGGCGAAGGTGGCGGCCATGGTACGGGTACAGGAACGGGCATTGGTGATGGACAGGGCGAAGGTGAAGGCTCTGGTACGGGCAAGGACTCTGGTGGTGGACATGGTAGAGCCCATGTGGCCTTCGATGAACAAGGCTTTTACAATGCCGTAAACAATCAAAAGGTAATTCCTCAACAATACATTCGCCAACATAAAGAAGTTCATGAAACAATTTATGTATTTGTACGTATTGATACAAATGGTAATGCAGTTGAACAATATGTTAGCTCAGGCGATGATCCATTGTTGAGAGAAGAGGCTATGGCTGCGGTAAATCGTGCATTACCATATCAAAATCAAACAGGTGATATACAACCGGTAACTGTTCCTGTACGATTTGATCTATCCGAAGGTACAGATGACGATGATTAATTATACATAATGTAAGGAGATTAACATGAGTACTATTGTTTTATATTCTTCCCTTACGGGAAATACAAAAAGCGTAGCGGAGGCGATGGCCTCTGTTATGCCAAAAGGTACACCTTGTGTACCGATAAAAGAGGCACCTCAGAATTTAGCTGATTACGATACCGTATTTGTAGGTTTCTGGGTGGATCGTGGCACTGCTAATAAAGAAGCGGCTAAATTAATCGAAACCCTTACCAATAAGCATATCGTATTCTTTGCTACTCTAGGTATGTATGCCGATTCTGATCATGCCCGTGAAAGTATTGAAAAGGCATCTGCCTTATTGCCTAATAAAGAATCTCTTGTAGATGGTTTTGTATGCCAAGGTAAAATCGATCCTAAGGTGATTGAAATGATGTACAAAATGTTCCCACCGGGATCGGCTCATGGTCAAAGCCCGGAACGGGATGCATTGCATAAGGCGGCAGAAACGCATCCTGATGAACAAGATTTTGCAAATGCAAAGGAATTTGCTAAATCTGTGCTTGCAAAGTTGCAAGGCTAATAGGTGAAAGGAGACATCTATGAGTTTAGCAAGCTTTTTTGAATCGATTCCGGAGAAGCAACGGAATCTGCAACTAGGATTGGCCTGTGATAACCCTATGAGTGGCGCCTTTCCTCATAAGCGCGTTGTTCACGCCGGCCTTAATGGGACTTTAATTTCACCGAAGGAATCACAATCTGTATGGGACACTGTAATGCGTGGTACTCCTAAGAAGGGGCAAATGCAGTGTGCTTATATACATATTCCATTCTGCAAGACAAAATGTACGTACTGTGGATTCTTCCAAAATGGTACCAGTCAAAGTATTGAAGATAAATATATTGATGGCCTCATTGGGGAACTTAAGCTAGCTAGTGAAAGTCCACGCTTAAAGGATGGGCTTATCCATGCGGTATTTATTGGTGGTGGTACACCGACTTCCTTATCTCCAGCAAATTCTGAGCGCTTGTTGAAAGCTATTAAGGAATACTTACCACTCTCTAATGACTATGAATTGACCTTAGAAGGCCGCATTCATGATTTGATTCCTGAAAATCTTGAAGTATGGATGAATAATGGTGTTAACCGGATGTCAATTGGCATTCAATCCTTTAATACTGAAGTACGCCAAATGGTAGGTCGTTTAGACACAAAAGAAACGGTACTAGAACGATTAGCGGCTTTAAAAGCCTATGGTCAATGTTCCATTGTAATCGACTTGATTTATGGTTTACCCGGTCAAACGATGGAGGTTTGGGAACAAGACTTAGCCGATTTAGTAAGCTCTGGTGTAGATGGTGCCGACTTATATCAATTGAACGTATTCGATGGGAGTGACCTAAACCGCGATATTGCAAGCGGTAAGGTACCACCTGCAGCAACAACAGCTATGCAAGGGGATATGTTCGAATTTGGTCGGAAATACTTAGATACCCGTGCGTACCGTAGATTGAGTGCCGCACATTGGAGTGCCAATAACCGCGAACGTAGTTTATACAATATTTTAGCGAAAGCTGGCGTACCGATGTTCCCATTCGGCAGTGGTGCTGGCGGTAATGTAGATGGCTATGGTATGATGCTTCATCGTGCGCTTAAACCATACGAAGATATGGTGAGTCGTGGTGAAAAGCCATTTATGGCACTTATGAAGCAAAGTGATTTACAACCATTTGTAAACCAAGTAGTAAGCCAATTGGAACAAGGCTATTTGAATATCAATACATTAGTGGCTATGGATTCTCGTTTAGATGAATTGAATTGGTTGTATAAACTATGGGAAGAACGAGGCCTAGTTTCGTATAATGGCTTATTGTATAAATTGACAGCCGCTGGTGAATTTTGGACCGTTAATATTACGCAAAGTACATTGGAAGCAGTGGAATATATTATAACGGGCAAAAACTCCTTTGCCTTAGAATCCGTAGCGGCCCAAGATACGAAGACTACATCTAAAGAAATCCTAATCAAGAGATACGTGGTATTGGCCAAGGTAAGGCTAATATTTCTGTACCAACAGATGAAGACAGTGAAGCACAACGTAAAGAGGCGCTTATTGCGAAAGCGAAAGCAGAAATTGCTAAGAGTGGTGCTTCTGGTGAATCAGCTAACCGCATGGTACAAGCCATGTACAATTTAAGTGCTGATGAAATTGAATACATGATGGAACGTATGATGTCCTAATTATCACTAACAACCTCTCATATAAATAACTACAAACATTGACAGGTACGTTTTATCTTAGTATTAAAACCCTAGATTACGATCTATTCTTTAAACTGGACGATTTAGTTTAACGAGAATATATCGTGGTCTAGGGTTTACTTTTTATGTGTCGGAATGTATTCTGTACATATAGTTATACAAGGTATTAGGAGGTTAGTATGAATACATTTCCTAACGAAGTGATAGATATAGTTGGTATTGGGGCTAGTACCTTAGATCGTTTTATCGTAGTTGATCATTTTCCAACAGGGCGCGAGGTGCAACAGGCCATCTCGTCTACGACAGATGGCGGCGGTCCTGTGGCGACTGCATTAGCCACGGCTGGTAAATATGGATCTCGGACGGTAATGATTGACCGTATCGGTGATGATATGGTTGGACGCTATATTCTAGAGGGCTTTCAAAAATATAATGTCAATACAGAGGGCATCCAAGTTGATGCGGATGCTAAGAGTGGAACAGCAACGATTCTTGTGAAAGAGAAGAACGGGGAACGAGCTGTATTCTTTGAACGTTCTACAGCACCTGAGCCAGAATTCTTAAGCGATTATCAGGGATTAATAGAAAATGCATCCATAGTGCATATCAATGGGCGCCATCGCCATTTGATGCGTACCGCTATAGATATAGCTAGGCAAAGTGGTACTATTATCTCTCTAGATGGCGGTGCTCAACGATATGATGATGACATGGAACCAATTACCGAATCATCTCATGTCGTTATTGTGGCGCGCGACTATGCAGAAATATACAGGGACTACTAATTTAGAAGAGGCTTGTCGCATCATTCATGACCGAGGGGCGTTAATAGCAGGTGTTACCGATGGGGCCAATGGCAGTTATTTTGTATGGCCTGATGGAACGACATATCGTTGTCAACCATTCCCTCAAGACAGTGTAGTAGATACGACTGGCGCTGGGGATAGTTTCCACGGTGCATTCTTATCGAAACTGGCTGCGTCGATTCGCCAAGAAAATGCATTGCATGATGAGTTTATAAAGCCTATAGACATATTACAATTCTTAGACCATAAACAGTTAGAGTCTGCTGCTATTTTTGCGTCTGCTGTGTCTGCGCTCAATACACAGGGCATCGGTGGGCGTAGTGCGTTACCATCGTTAAAATCAGCATGTAACCTAGCTGGATTGGAGTAGACCTATGTGGCAAAAACATAAACCGCATCATATGCAACGATATATGCAACAGAATCCATATCGATTGCTAGCACTTAGCTTTTTAGCGGTCATGACGGTGGGAACTCTTCTTCTTATGTTGCCTATAGCGAGTACACAAGGACAAGGTACAGCCCTTGTTGATGCAGCTTTCACTGCTGTATCTTGTGTATCCGTAACGGGGCTCGCTACTGTGGATACTTATTATCACTGGTCCTTGTTTGGTAAGATTGTTATGGTCATCCTTATTCAGTTGGGTGGACTTGGCATTGTATGCTTTACAACCATTGTTGCCGTACTATTGGGAAAACGGGTAGGCCTTAAGAACCGATTGTTACTGTCAGAAGACGTAGGTCAAGATGGGATGGCGGGTCTTCTCCATGTAACGAAAAAATTGACCATTTATACATTAGCCATTGAATGTATAGGCGGAATTTTGTATGCTATTCAACTACATCCATATATAGGTGATGATTCGCTCTATATAGGATTTATGCAAGCTATTTCTACATTTTGTAATGCAGGATTTATATTTTTGACAATAATCTGCCCTATAAAATGGTGGGTGATGTATTATTTAATATTAATACGATAGCCTTAATTATTATCGGTGGTTTTGGTTATTTAGCAGCTTTTGATATATGGTCCCATCGCAAGGTGAGACGCTTCGCAGATTTAAAACTGCATACCAAACTTATGCTTATCGGTACGACTCTATTGATTGTCCTAGGAGTTATTATATTCCTCGATGTAGAATGGGCTAATCCAAAGACCTTTGGCCCTCTGCCTATGTGGGATAAGGTCATGGCCGCCATCTTTCAATCCGTAACACCGCGTACAGCGGGGATAGCTACTGTTGATTATGGTCAACTGCATCCAATTACATTGTTTGTCAGTATTATCCTCATGTTTATCGGCGCTGGTCCGAACTCTACGGGCGGTGGTGTTAAAATCAGTACAGTTATGGTTGCCATCTTAGCATCGTGTACATTGTTTAACAACCGCTCAGATGTAGAGGTATTCGGCCGACGCATATCTATGGTTACCGTTCTTAAGGCGAATGGGATTATATTCCTTTCCATATTATTGGTATTGTTAGCTACGTGCTATTTAGCATGGGATGAGCCGTTCGACTTTATCCGATTGCTCTTTGAGGTTACGTCCGCATTTGGTACAGTGGGCCTTACGACGGGAATTACGCCTGATTTATCTGAAAGCAGTAAATGGGTTCTTATTTTGGTCATGTTTACAGGCCGTGTGGGTGTCATGACCGTCATTGGAACTTGGGCGTTAAGGACAAAGCCGAATAAGCCGATTTCTTATGCAGAAGAGAATGTAATGTTATAACGATAGATGACAATACATCTAAAAGAGGTACATAATGAAACAAAAAACAATAGCTGTTATAGGTCTTGGTAGCTTCGGTACGACCATTGCCAAGATGTTGGCATCCATGAATCATGAGGTGCTAGGCGTAGATATCAATCCAGATGTTGTACAAAAAATATCTCCCTATCTTACACATGCCATCGTAGCGGACACTACTGATGAAGAGGCGATTAAAGCATTGGCATTAAGTCAATTTGATATGGTCATTGTAGCCATTGGTGGCAATATCCAAGCTAATTTGATGACATCCATGCTTCTCAAGGAAATGCATATCCCTAAGGTTGTGTCTAAGGCAGAAAATAGCCTGCAAGGTAAAATGCTTAAAAAAATCGGCGTAGATCAGGTTATTTATCCTGAGTATGATATGGCGTTGCGACTTGTTCAATCGTTAACGCGAGAACATGTGATGGACTATTTACAACTATCTAAAAATATTAGCCTCATTGAAATCAGCATGCCTCCTTTCATGGTCGGCCGTTGTTTAAAAGATTCTAAATTGCGTGAGCAATATAATCTTAATGCCGTAGGGGTCAGACGCAGTACAGGCCTCGATGTGCCACCGGATCCAACAGCTATACTTTCAGAAGATGACAAATTACTCGTAATTGGGAATAATTCTGATTTAGATGAGTTAACTAAGTAGTTAGTATACGAAAGAAATATAATTACATCGAAAAAACATGATATAATAGAATAGAATTCAGTATAGGTCATACGTATTCGTATGGCCTTTTTAGATAGAAATGAAGGATAGTATGACAGAAGAACAATATATAACGGCTCTCAAACAATCCTCATGGCATACGCAATATCCCTAATCCTACAGAGGGTATGCAACTAGTATGTGTGGAACAAAATGGGATGCTATTACAGTACATTAAGAATCCTACTCAGCGAGTGATTGAAACTGCGTTAGCACAGTCGCCGCGGGCCATTCAATATGTGGACAATCCAAGTGACGAATTATTGATTTCATTGGTCAAACAAGATTGGGCGGTACTTGAGTATATTCAACATCCATCAGATGAAGTAGTTTGCATTGCCTTAGACCAATCGGGATGGGCCATTCGATACATTACAAAGCCATCAGAGGAATTACAGTTAAGGGCTGTAGAAACACAATATGATGCGTTGCAATATATTGCCAATCCATCAGAGCGGGTTCAAATGGCGGCTGTAAAATCTAATTATCTAGCATTGCGCTATATCCAGAATCCGACATTGGACATTTTGAAAGCCGCCGTGTTACAAGATCCACAGGCTATGCGTCAAATTACGAATCTAGATTTAGATACAGTGGTAGAGCTATTGAAGGTTTCTACATTGATACTTGGGTATGTACCAAAACAACTAGGACTTACCGTCGATATGGTTCGACAAATTATAACCGAAATGATTGCAAATCCTGCTGTAGAAGATCGCTATGTGCGGGAACTCGTAAGCAATCCTGCCATTGGTGGACGTCAATCAACATGGCCCATCGATATATTGTCATTAGTAGATGTATACGGATCTATAGAGGCAAAGAAAATTGCTATTGACCAGTATTTACTATATTAATTAAGAAGGAGTCATAATGAATTTTACAGATACAATGGCTAGTGTGGAATTGGTACTAGCCGCTAATCAAGTACCATTGCTCGTCGGTGAAACGGGGATTGGTAAAACATCACTGGCAGCGCGCGTAGCAGAGGTACACGATTGGGAACTTGTCACCATTGATGGCAATCTTTTAAAAGAAGGCGAAATAGGCGGTTTGCCTACTGTGGAAACTGTATCCCATAAAGATAGTAATGGTATGGTTAAAGAAATAAAGACCACCGTGTATGCCGTGCATCATACATTAGAGCATGTATCACGGGCTGTTAATGCCGGTCGACATGTGTTGCTGTTTATCGATGAAATCAATCGGGCAGAGCATGCGGTGCAACAAGAATTGATGAATTTAATTTTGAACCGAGAAATTAATGGCTTTGCTTTGAGCGATGATGTGCGCATCATTGCGGCTATGAACCCAGAGGATTCCTTTGACTACCAAACGATTGATATGGACCCAGCTCAACAAAACCGTTTGTATGGCTGTATATGGAAGCGGATTATATGCAATGGATTGACTGGGCTATTTCAGCCGGCATTGAAGATAAGGTGGTGGAATTTATCTCCTCGTATCCAGATTATTTAAATCAACGTCACGAAGATGATATCGATGCGACACCGCGTTCCTTTGAACGGATCTCTCATATTTATGGTATCTACAAAGAGGGTGGTTACAGCCGCGAAGTATTCCAAAATGTTATCCGTGGTAATGTGGGGAAACTTATTGCGGAGGCCTTTGTTAATTTCGTTGAATCTGAGCAAGAGCCATTGATTTCCTTTGATGATGTGTTAGAGGCTGTACATAAACCAGGTGCCATCATGTCCTTGCAAGAACGTGTCAATGGTGAAAGCCCTACTCGACTCTATGTATCCGCGAAAAATATGTTGTATCGTTTGAATCGCAATAGTAATGCAGAAGAGATACATCACTTTATCGAGTTCATTACATTGTATCCAGGCGATTTACGCATTGCCGTTATGAAAGATTTACGCAACGCATATGCTTATGTGTATAGCTATGCTATTGAGGATAATCTCTTTATTGAAACGTTTTTTGAAGCCAATCGTTAATTGTGAAAGTGCTTATGACAGGTAGAAATTATGAATCGAAATTTAGATAAAGACGATATTCGGGATGCGTCTGACCTGCTCACTCATATAGACGGATGGGAGAAGACTGGACGCTATGATGAAGAGGTTATCAAGGAACTAGATCGATGGCATAGAAACGTAATCAGATTGCTCGTGATGCGGATGCGTTGTATGAGCAATTATACGCGCGTTATCAAGCGTATGTAGATGAACATCCCGTGCATAAGCAACACGCAGAAGAGATTGCTGTAGATATGGTAAATCACAATATGTCAGATAGTCATATTGGTACGATAGGTAAGGGCTTAACGGAACTGTATGATGGGGAAGGCACAAATCTTGATGTGTTGACGCAACATGTGTTAGCCGTTGGATATGAGCAACGGTTATGGCATATCTTACACGATGTAAATAGTCTATTGCTCGATGAGGACCAATTCTTTGGCTACTTTTATCTACAAATGACGCATCGTGTACGCTTAGACATGACTAGCGCTTTTGGCGTAAACCTCAAACATGGGGGTTATGTGCTCTATGTCAATCCTTTCATTATGTTACGACAACCGCCGGATGTTATGAAAGACGGCATTAAACGTGAAATATTGCATGTCATATCGGCTCATTTGATGCGGGTAAAAGAACTGAGTCAACGATTTAATAAAAAAGCCGTTCACATGGCTATGGATATGGTGGTCAATGATTATTTAGAGCATGTTGACCGCGATGCCATAACCGTTGTCAATGTAAATGCGAGATATGGACTGTTACTAAAGCGATTCCGCACATTGGAGTATTACGCAAAGGCCATTGACAAGGCTATGCAGGAAAAACCAGACCTCTTTGTATCCGTTGATGATGCTAGTCAAATCGTGGCGATGGAATTTAATGCCGATTCGAGTCATGATATATGGGATGAGTCAGATTCTATCGACACAGAAACAATGGATAAAATTACGGAACGTTATATCAACGAAGCATCAAAAGGGGATATGGAAGGCTATGTAAAAAGCCTTATTGATACATTCCAAAAAACGCGGCGTTCCTTACCTTGGTATTTTTATCTTAAAAAGTTGATGGGGAAGGTGGCTAGTGGACATAAAAAAACGACGATGCGTCGCAATCGTCGTCAACCTGAGCGTTTGGAATTATCTGGCACATTACGCCAACATAAGGCGAATGTATGGGTAGCCCTCGATATGAGCGGTAGTATTACAGATGCAGAATTTACCAATGCATTAGAACAAGTACTACAAATTGTTCATGCCTATAATCATCGCATTACCATTGTAGAATGTGATAACGAAGTTCGTCGTACGTATACAATGGAAACTGTAAAAGATGTTAAACCACGCCTTGATGTGCGCGGGTCAACCGCTTTTTCACCCGTATTTTCCTTAGCCAATCAACATCACGTAGACTTACTCGTATACTTTACGGATGGAAAAGGCGAAGATCGCCTTCGCGAAGCGCCGAAGGGATACAAAGTACTTTGGGTCCTTACGGGATCTGAACCTAAACTATCCTTGCATAATCCACACGGCATAGTCCGTGAATTGGGCTACGTAGCCGTTGACGAAACACAAGACATCGACGAATTCGTGAGAATGAGCAGTAGGTCAGGGTTTTCCATGGCAAATCAGGAGTAATCATTACTTAACAATCTTAGAGCTTTTTGGATTACGGCAGAGGGGGACGAGGGTGACTAAAATCTTCCACCGGCTATTCTTCGCCTAAAGGGCTCAGGCCAAAGTCAGATTTTAGTCACCCTCGTCCCCTTTCTGAACGTAGATACTACTAAGCTTATTAAGATTGTTAAGTTACTGATTACATTGGGTAAAAAGAGAACAGGTCAAAGTCAGATTTTGAAAGCCATCGCGCCCCTTTGAACCTTCTATTAATTTAGTCACTAAGATTGTTAAGTTGCTGATTACACTAGGGTTCTAGAAATAGAACAGGCCTGTTCTATTTTTTTTAGGCGTATATACAGAGGGCGGGACAGGTTAGATTTTAGAGGTCCCTACCTTTCTTTTGAGCGCAGATGATACTTATTTATTAAGATTGTTAAGCTGCCAATTACACAAGGGTTCTAGAAATAGAACAGGCCTGTTCTAATTTTTAGATGCATATACAGAGGGCAGGACGGGTTAAATTTTAGAGGTCCATACCTTTCTTTTGAGCTCAGGTGATACTTAATCAATTAAGAGTGTTAAGTTACCGATTACATTAGGGTTCTAGAAATAGAACAGGCCTGTTCTATTTTTTAGACGCATATACAGAGGGCTGGACGGGTTAGATTTTATACGTCCCTAATTTTCTTTTGAGCGCAGATGATATCTTTCTTTTGAGTGTAGATGATACTTAATCAATTAAGATTGTTAAGTTACCGATTACACTAGGGTTCTAGAAATAGAACAGGCCTGTTCTATTTTTTAGACGCATATACAGAGGGCTGGACGGGTTAAATTTTAGACGTCCGCAGCCTCCTTTTGGGTGTAAATACTATTTTATTGTGATTGTGAAAGTATTTATTACATAAGGGGCTGTAACAAAACAGCCCCTTAAATTTAAAAAACTATTAGTTGATTAGATTATATCAACTAATAGTTTTTTGTATTTCTAAGCAAAAAGGGCCCCGAAGGACCCTTTTCGTTGGTATAATTAAATTATGAACAAAAACCATACCAATGAACCTAATTATACCAAACTAGTAATGCCTCGCCAACTAGTTTTACCATTGGATTATGGCATTTTGATAAAAGAAACAGCGCCTGTGCGGTTATTAGATGCTGTATTGGAGGAATTAGACTATAAAGAGTTACAGCATTTGTATTCTCCGAAAGGAAGAAAATCTAAAGTACCACCGTATATTCTGTTCAAAATCTTTGTCTATGCTATGTCCAACGGCGTGTATTCTACACGTATGATACAACAACAATGCGAAGAAAACATTAATTATATGTGGCTTCTTCAAGGATATTCAGCTCCAAGTCATATGACATTCCAACGATTTTTTGCACGTTGTACACTAGATATATTAATGAATCTATTTTCACAGTTAATGGAAGCTATTAGTAGACGTGACGCATTAACATTCAATGAAGTCTTTATTGATGGAACTAAACTAGAGGCTAATGCCAACAAGTACACCTTTGTCTGGCGAAAAGCAGTACAAAAAAGACTAGATACATTACCATCTAAATTAGCTATATTAAAGCAAGATATCTGGAACGAATTAGGGCTAGATACCCATTGTATGAATGATGAATGTATATATACCTTCTTAGCAAAAGAAATTGAAGTACAACATGTAGAATTAGTACAAGGAAAAGGTAAGCATAAAACACCCTTACAACGTTTGTTTGAGCGAGCTGAAGCTCTATATGATAAGCGAAAAAAATACGAATACCAATTGTATATTATGGGGGGAACGCAACAGTTATTCTAAAACAGATCAAGATGCTACCTTTATGCGTATGAAGGAAGACCATATGCGTAATGGACAGCTTAAACCTGCCTACAATGTACAATTAGCGGTTCATTCTGAATATATTATGGGAGTTGGTGTATTCCCTAATCCCAACGACACTAATACCTTAATTCCATTTGTACAGCAATTAGAACAGATTCATAACCGACGATTTACATATGTGGTAGCTGATGTCGGTTATGATAGCCATGAAAACTTAACTTGGTTAAAGAACAACCATTACCTATCTTGTATAAAACCACAATATTATGAAAAGGCAAAAACTAGAGCTTGGACTAAAGATATTAGTAAAGCTAGTAATATGGAATATGTACCTGAAGAAGATGCATTTATATGTGCAAAAGGCCGTAAATTAAAATATGCTTTTACGCGTAAGGCGAAAAACAAAACCGGATTTATATCTGAGCGAAAAGTATATATCTGCGAATCTTGTAACCGATGTGGATACAAGAGGGAATGCCAGCGGTATATGAAACCAACAACAGTAAATCCAGTAAAACGAATTGAAATTACACCTGCATATGATACTGTATTGGCCGAAAACCAAGATAGACTGCTAGTGATACAGGCATTCAATTACGAATTAACCGTTCCATTCAAGTTGAAGGCGCATTTGGTGTGTTAAAACAAGATCTCGGGCTTAGACGATTTTTACACCGTGGCAGTGGAAAAGTGCATAAGATGCTATATCTACTAGCTATGGGATTTAATATTGCAAAATTATATAACAGAATACAAGCAGGACGAGTTAATACAACATTATTTACTGCAAAAGAAACTGCTTAAACTCAGAAAATTTTTAATAGGCCTTAAGGTCTGTTTAGGTGCGCCTAAAAACAAAAAATACCAAGAAAACATAGGACTTTACAAATCTAATTTTCTTGGTGTTTATTATATTTTAAAGGGGTTGCAACAAGAATGCGGTAAAACCGCATTCTGTTACAGCCCCTTGTATTCTATTGGTTTATCTGTATTAGTTTTATAATGGATAAATTATCAAGGGGGAATGACAAAAATGGCCTCCAAACTCTGACTTTGGCCTGAGCCCCAAAGGGGCGAAGAAATAGCCGGTGGAGGAGTTTGGGGGCTGTTTTTGTCACAACGTTGTAATTAGCTATTTAATTCAATAGAAGAACCTGGATCAATAATAACCGCAGTTTGGTTGTATTTGCCTTCTACTAGGCTTGCGAATACGCCTGGTTCGCGGTCGATAACAGGCCATGTTTTGTAGTGGATTGGGATGGAGATGCGCGCTTTTACATAGCTTGCTGCAAGGGCTGCATCTTCGACGCCCATTGTGTAGTTATCGCCGATAGGGAGAAGTGCGTAGTCGATATCGCCAAAGCGGTTCAATAATTTCATGTCGCTAAAGAGGGCGGTGTCGCCTGCAAAGTATACGATGTCGCCGAAGAAGTTGACGATGCAACCTGCTGCGTGACCACCTGGTACGCCAGCGCCATGGAATGCTGGAACGATACGAACGGAACCGAATTCAAAGTCGTATTTACCGCCAAGGTGCATAGCATGTGTACGGCAACCTGCAGCAGCTGCTTTGCCAGCAACTTCAGCTGTAGAGATTACGAGCGCGTCGTTAGCTTTGGCAATGAAATCAGTATCGCCGTAGTGATCATCGTGACCGTGGCTGACGAAGATGTATTGGCATTTAATATCTTCTTTTTTTGCTATGTTCCATGTATTGCCTGTTAAGAATGGGTCAAAAATCATGGATACATCACCGTTTGTTAGCATAAAGCACGCGTGGCCGAAATAAGTTAATTTTGTTTTCATAGGAACACTTCCTTCCTCATATATACTAATTTAATTATATTGTATAATAGAAATGAGAAAAGTAAAACTATTGATGTACATTTATACATAAAATAAGGAAATATTATGGAATTAACACATTTTGATGAACAAGGCAATGCGTGGATGGTGGATGTGTCCGATAAGGATTATACGCATCGCATTGCGGTAGCAGAAGGTTTTATAGCCATCAATGATGCTATATATGACCGCATTCAAGGTGGGACGATGAAAAAGGGTGATGTTTTGTCCGTTGCTCAATTGGCTGCCATTATGGGGGCTAAGCAAACGAGTAACCTCATCCCGTTGTGTCATCCTTTGATGCTTACGAAGGTGGAGGTCCATTGCCATCTTGTTGATGGTGAAAGTCTAGCTTTCACAACAGATACGCATAGTAAAGCGGTAAAGATTACGGCGACAGTTAAGACGACGGGGCAAACCGGTGTTGAAATGGAGGCACTTACGGCCGTACAAGTGGGGCTCCTCACTGTATATGATATGTGCAAGGCCATCGATAAGGGCATGATTATGGGGCCTACGTATCTCGTTGAAAAAGACGGTGGCAAGAGCGGACACTTTATTCGAAGTAATAAATAATCTTAGTGGTGTAGGGCTGTTTGTGTCCCACCTAGGAAAAATAGAATTCACTACTTGAATACGTACTGTAGATTAGGTAGAATAATATAGATATAAGAATAGAGGGAATGGTATGGAAATTGTATTATATGAACCGGAGATTCCTGGTAATACCGGTAATATTGCACGCCTTTGTGCGGCAAACCATATGACCTTGCATCTCATCAAACCATTGGGCTTTTCCATTGACGATAAGCACGTTAAACGGGCCGGCCTTGATTATTGGCATTTGGTAGATGTACAGGTACATGAAAATATAGAAGAACTATATGCGAAATATCCTGATCGTCGTTATTTTTATGCTACTACGAAGGCAAAACATGTGCATTCTGATGTGAAGTTTGAGATCGGTGATATGCTCGTATTTGGTCCTGAAACTAGAGGCTTACCTGAAAGTTTATTAGAAGGTAATGAAGAAACGTGCATTCGTATTCCTATGGTGGAAGAGGCGCGGTCTTTAAACCTTTCAAATTCTGTGGCTATTATTGCCTATGAAGCTATGCGTCAATTGGATTATCCAGATTTGAAAGAAGTAGGCAATTGGATTAGCCATAAGTAAAAGAATGTACGATGTTTGTGAGACTTGGCTTTTACAAAGAATAGTATATGCAATAAATGTATGATGTCCGTGAAAGTTAGCTTTCACAAAGAATAGTGTATGCAATAGGGGGAATGAATATGAATTACGATAAAGCCCATGATTTAGCACACGCAATGCGTGAATCTGAAGAGTATAAAGAGTTGATGCAAGCGCAAGAGGCTGTAAAGCTGACGCAGAAGCAACTGCATTGGTGCGCACATTTATGGCGCAACAAATGCAATGGGAATATGCTAAGTTGTCCGGCGAGCCTGAAGCAGATGATTTGCAAAAGAAACAAGAGGAATTGATGCCTCAAATTCAAGCAAATACTGCAGCGGCTAATTATTTGCAAGCGCAAATGCGTTGGAGCCAAGTATCTAATGATATTTACAAAATCATTAGCGAACCAATCACTGAGGGGATGAAAGTTTTAGATCATGGGGAAAAACAACAACCACAACATTAAGGCCCTACAAACGGCTTTATTAGAAAAATTACCAAGTACACGTGTACGAGAAGAGGAATATTTACGTCATCATACGACATTTAAAATCGGTGGTCCTGCTGATTTGTTCGTTGAACCTACAACGATGGCTGAATTGAGCTTTGCTCTTCGTACTATTCACGAGTTTGATGTGCCTGTTACCATTATCGGTTGCGGTTCCAATATTCTCGTGAAGGACGGTGGCATTCGCGGTGCTGTTGTATCCGTTCGACATATGACACAAATCATGGACTGCAATGATAATGTATTGTGTATCGGATCTGGGTATATGTTGAAAGACGCTTCTGAGTTCGCATGGGAAATGGCTTGACTGGCTTAGAATTTGCCATCGGTATTCCTGGCACATTAGGGGGTGCCGTATTTATGAATGCCGGGGCTTATGATGGGGAAATGAGCCATGTCGTTACAGCTGTTCGAGCTGTAGATTTTCAAGGCAATATTAAAGAATACGATGCATCGCATTTAGATTTTGCCTATCGTCATAGTATATTCCACGATAATCATGAGGTTATTGGTGAAGTGATTATGACCCTTAAACCTGGAGACAAAGCTGCTATCAAGGCACGCATGGATGAACTTACAGAAAAACGGGAGTCCAAACAACCTTTAGAATTTGCTAGTGCAGGCTCCACCTTTAAACGCCCACCAGGGTATTTTGCAGGAACCTTGATTGAACAAACAGGCCTTAAGGGCTTATCCGTAGGTGATGCGCAAGTATCCCATAAGCATGCGGGCTTTGTTATCAATACAGGCAGTGCTAGTGCGAAGGATGTACTCGATTTAATTGCCGAAGTACAACGTCGCGTATATGACCAACATGGTGTACATCTTGAACCAGAAGTACGTATGATTGGTGAAGATTAATACAAACTAAATACTAATACAAGATTTCTTATGAGCTGTTACTCTTTTTAAGGAGAATGGAGTCATAAGAAATCTTTTTTTATAGTGTTTAAAAGCGTATGATGGTTATATAGTTCATTTGTATTTAGGAGACGATGGTATGAATACTTTGTTGGCACAAGAAATTCATGATACAGCACTAGCATGTGGCTATGATAGTTGTGGTATAGTACCTCTTGATGTACTTGATTTTTATAAAGACCGATTAACGAAACGTCTAGAAGATGTACCTGAAAGTAAAGCGGTATATGCTCATAGTAAAGCTTTTTTGACATTGAAAGAAAATTATCCTTGGGCGCAATCCGTAGTGGTTTGTACTGAATATTTTGGAAATTATAAGTTTCCTGTATCGCTTCGAAATCGATATGCAAAAGGCTTATTATTATCATTAGCCAATATCCCGGATGGTGTTGAAGCCAAACGAAGACGATCTTTTGAAACGTGGTTGCATAGTAAGAATATCCAATTTATTGGCGGTGAAACAGCAAGGCCTGCTGGGGTTGTTCCTCTACGCCCCGCTTCTGTAGCAGCAGGACTTGGCATTTATAGGAAAAATAATTTCTTTTATGGTCCTAAAGGCTCCAATTATGAATTAGTAGCCTATTTAATAGATAAGTCTTGTAGATATATTCATGATACAGAGATTCCGCCATGCCCAGATTCTTGTAACCTATGCCAGCAAGGGTGTAAAACTAAATCTTTATCTGCACCGTTTACAATGAACCCATTAACCTGTGTATCTTTTATCAATACCTTTGGTGATGGTAACTTGCCAGATGGTGTGACAGAGGATATGTTGGAAGAGTGGATTATAGGCTGTGATAACTGTCAAGATATGTGTCCTTTTAATAGGGGCCATAATTGGAGTGTGGGGCAAGCATTCCCTGGATTAGCTGAACTAGAACCAGTATTACAACCTGAATATATTTTGAAAGCCTCTGATGAGGAGATACTAGAAAAGGTAATTCCAAAACTCTGTTTTCACCTAACAAATGAGCAAATTCCATTACTGCGCAGTTCTGCTAAACGAGCATTACACTATGCAAAGAAACATTTTGAAAATAGGTGAGAATCACAATCGGCTGTACGTGTGATGCATAGCATGATGGCATGATTAGCACTATTAAAATAGGTATTTCCTTTGACATGATTGAATTAGTTGCGTTATAATTAAGTGTTGCCAATTTTGGGAATATACCTATATAGCGACTTTCACAAGCGTTATATGATATAGAATATACTGAAGGAATTAAAGGGAGGATCTTATGATTCGCGAAAATCTTCGTAATGTAGCGATTATCGCCCACGTTGACCATGGTAAAACTACTTTGGTGGACGCATTATTAAAACAAAGCCATGTGTTCCGTGAAAATGAAAAGGTAGCAGAACGCGTAATGGACTCCAATGATTTGGAACGTGAACGTGGTATTACTATCTTGTCTAAAAACACTGCAGTTATGCATGATGGCATCAAAATCAACATCGTTGATACTCCAGGCCATGCTGACTTCGGCGGCGAAGTAGAACGTGTACTTAACATGGTTGACGGCGTATTGCTTCTCGTAGATGCTTACGAAGGTCCAATGCCTCAAACTAAATACGTTTTGCGTAAAGCATTAGAACAAAAATTGAAACCAATCGTTGTTATCAACAAAATCGACCGTCCTGACCAACGTGTTAAAGAGGTTGAAGATGAAGTTCTTGAATTGTTCATGGAACTTGAAGCTGATGATGACCAACTCGATTTCCCTGTAGTATACGCATCTGCTCGTGCTGGTGTGGCTAAAACTAACTGGGATGACGAAGCTGTAAATATGGAACCATTGTTTGAAACATTGATTAAAGAAATTCCTGCACCACAAGGTGATTTGGAAGGTCCTCTTCAATTCATGGTTACTACACTTGATTACGATAACTTCATCGGTAAAATCGCAGTAGGCCGTATCGTTCGCGGTAAAATGAAACCTAATCAACAAGTGGCTATCATGACTGGTGAAAGCACTCGTAAAGCGAAAATTGGCCGCGTATATACATACAATGGCTTGAACCGTGTTGAAACTGACGAAGCACAAATGGGTGATATCATTGCGTTCGCTGGTATCGACGATATCAATATCGGCGAAACTGTAGCAGATGCTGAAAATCCTGAAGCATTACCATCCATCTCCATCGACGAACCAACATTGTCCATGGTATTCTCCGTAAACAACTCTCCATTCGCAGGTCGCGAAGGTGAATTCGTTACATCCCGTCACTTGCGTGATCGTTTGTTCCGCGAAGTAGAAACTAATGTTTCTATGAAGGTAGAAGAAACTGATTCTGCAGATGCTTTCAAAGTATCTGGCCGTGGCGAATTGCATTTGGCTGTATTGATCGAAACTATGCGTCGTGAAGGCTATGAATTACAAGTAGGTAAACCTCGTGTAATTTTCAAAAACTATTAACGACAAATTGTGCGAACCATTAGAAGCATTGACTATCGACGTACCTCAAGAATTCATGGGTACTGTAATGGAAAATCTTGGCCAACGTAAAGCTGAATTAACTAACATGGTTGAGTTAGCTGGTTACCTTCGCATGGAATTCGTAATTCCTGCTCGTGGTTTGATTGGTTTCCGTGCACAATTCTTAACAGCTACAAAAGGTAATGGTATCATGAACCATGTATTCCATGGTTATGCACCATACAAAGGCGAAATTCCTTCCCGTACACGCGGTGCCTTGGTAGCATTCGAAAATGGCGAAACTACACCATATGGTTTGAACTCTGTTCAAGATCGCGGTACATTGTTCGTTGGTCCTAACCAAGACGTGTACGCAGGCCAAGTTATCGGTGAAAACACTCGTGAACTTGATATGGATGTTAACCCATGTAAGAAAAAACACGTTACTAACATGCGTTCTAGCTCCTCTGATGAAGCAGTTCGCTTGACTCCACCTCGTATCTTCTCCTTGGAACAAGCTCTTGAGTGGATCAACGATGACGAACTTGTTGAAGTAACACCTGAAAGCATTCGTATGCGTAAAACAATCCTTGATCGTGCTGCACGTGCGAAAGCTGCAAAAAATAAAAAATAATATCTATACAAGATATATGAAAACGACACCCCTGGTGAGTGTCGTTTTTGTATTTTTATAAGGTTTAGATATTCCTATTTATTATATACATATGAAAATTAGATGATAATCTTATCAATTATGATAGATAAGCATAGTAATGCCTGTATATACAGAGTATGCATAATAGCTTGATTATACGGGTATAGGTATATACGAAACCTCTATAAATTTGTATAATAATAGCAAGTTTGTTGATACAAGTTATTGATTATGGAGGTTTTTATGAATAAGAAATTATTAGCATCCTTATTTGCTGTAGGTTTGGCTGCAGGCTGTGTATGCTCTTCCGTTGACGCTCATGGCGTATTCTTCGCTAACCGTACCGATGAAAAAGTCCTTGTTCTTGGTGAAGGCCCTGTAGATAATGCCTATACTGCAGATATGGTAAAAAATATTACTGGCTATGATGTTCAAGGTAAACAAATTCCAGTACAAGTTGTTAAACATGAAAAAAATGTAGCTATTGTTCCACCAGCAGATCTTGGTGTTACAGTAACTAATTTTGACTATGGCTACTGGACTAAAACTAAAGATGGCAAAATGATTCATAAACCAATTACAGAAGTACCAGATGCTGTTAAGAGTACACATGCTATCAAATACGATATTCACTATTGGAATGCACAAGCTAAACCTTTCGTAGATAAAAATGCTTTCATTCAAATCATTCCATCTGTTAACCCATTGACACTTAGAAAAGGCGACACTTATGAAATTCAAGTATTGAAAGATGGTAAACCTTATGCAAATGCACCTCTTATCAAAGACTTGGTAAATGATTTGACTGGTGAAGCTAAAGCTGATGAAAATGGTAAAGCAACAGTAGCAGTTACTGCTGATGGCTTAAATGTAGTGGGCGTAGAAGTAGCATTCCCTACACAAAATAAAGGGGAACAAAATAAATACTTTAGTGCATTGTCCTTCCTCATTTCTCCTGAAGAATAATCTGAAGCCTATTTCTACTATTCACTGAGTGTGTGAATGAATACAAGACCTCCTAAGTTGGACTCAGGGGGTCTTTCTATGTTTTGAGAGCATTTAATCCAGTCTGTTAAGAGTGTAGAGTGTGACTGGCTAAGAAAGAAGAGAGATTTATATGAAATTACATCGTCATGTATCGGCAGTAATGGCTGCTTTGGTATTAACAGGTTTATCTTATTCTGCTGGGGCTACTGATATTAATGTATCTAGTGATAAAGCAGAAGAATTGCTAGGCTTATCGATGGGATCCCCGACACAAACGCAACCTGAAGTTAAGCATATTGAAGATACATTAACAGTTAATGTACATGGTAAAAGCTTGACCGATGAAGGTAAATCTAAAAACGTAACAGGTATTTACAATGGTTTTGGGTCCCAGTTAACGGTGGATAAAGATCTTGTAGTACGTTTAAAGAATGATGCACCAGCATCTAAAAATGAATTGGGTCACTATTATATGAGTGCTGTTTACGCTGGTTACGGCGGTAAGGTGCCACGTCTTAGCAAGGACAATCCTGATCGAGATTTTGGGGATACCAATATTCACGTCAAAGGTAATGTAGATATTGATGCTATCGGCTCTGGTTTACAAGTCAATCAACGAGGTCATATCCTTGTTGATGGAGGTGGTAAGATTATCACTCATCCAGTAGAAACATCTGATACCTATTCTGTAGTAGCAGAAGAAGGGGATGTATATGTTAATGCAGGCGCTGATGGCAAACATCCAGGTACTAAGGACCTAGTTGCTGTTGGCAATGTGGGCCTTATCAACAAGGACTATGGCCGCGATCCAAATCATAATGTTGAACCAACTAATATAGCGCTAGCTTTCACAACACCTAACTCTAGCCTTACCGGTGCTGTTTTGAATGAATATGCTGAAAGTAAGAAAAATCCTCATAATTCTGGTGCCGATATTTATTTACAAAATGGCGGTACTTGGAATAATGAATGGATTGGTAAGGACCGTCCTACACCAAGAAAAGAACGTCCATCAGGGGATAATGCGGCGTACCTATATAAGGGAAGTAAGGTACGCAATCTCGTAGGCGGTGCAAATCCAACGGCAGCGGGTATCATTCATCCTATCGATGCACGTCCAATTACCATTCAAAACTATAGCGGCTTTGTGAATGCTGATTATAAGGCTGGTGTACCGGCTAGTGAAGAAGGTAAGGGGCAAATTATTATCCAACACGCCGCTGATAATAGCCATGTAACGGTGCAAGGGGATAGTGCAAAAATCTAACTGATGATGCAAGTTACCTCGCTGAAATGCAATCGTTGGCGAATAAATTACAATACACTGGAAATGATAAAAAATTAGCTACTGCAGTCCAAATCAATGAAGGTGTAACACGCCCTGCAGCTGTTGCAGAACTTGGTACAGATGCATTTGATTCGCAAGGTAATCTCGTTGTGGGGAATACAGCGACTGTTAAACACGCTGGAGAATCCTCCTTAGTAAGTGGTACAAAATCTGCTCTTGCATCTACGGCTATGGCATGGCGTAATAATACAAATGATTTACAACGTCGTTTAGGTGACCTTCGTTTAGCTAATACGGATCAAGGCGTGTGGGCTAAATATATTGGTGGTAAATCAAAGATTACAGATGGTGCTGATGCTCGTATGACCTATAATGGCGTTCAAGTTGGTTATGACCATAAGGCATCGAATGGCTGGATCTTTGGTGGTGCCCTAGATTACAGTACATCTAGCAATTCCTACGCCGTTGGCAGTGGGGATGGTAAAATCGGTGGCATTGCGCTATATGGCACAAAACAACATGATGATGGTCGTTATCTAGATATCATCGCTCGTGGTAACCGCTTATCCAATAATTACAAACTCTACTCCGTAGGTGGACAACGTGTGAACGGTGATTACCACACATTTGGCACATCCTTGAGTGCTGAATACGGTAAGCGCATTAAGAAACAAAATGGCTTCTATATTGACCCAAGCGTAGAATTTATCGTAGGACGTTTGAATGGCATATCCTATGATGCCAATATTGCCGGCGGTGGATCCATGCATGTGAAAGCTGACGGTGTTAACTCTGCTGTGGGCAGATTAGGTTTTGGTATTGGTAAAGAAACAGAAATCCAACATCTTTGCAAAACTCGCATTGGCTCATGAATTCTCCGGTAAGATGAATACAACCTATTCCGCACCAGGCAATCCAACAGTAAAAACAGAACTTGATTTGAAAGATACTTGGCTTGATGCTGAAATCGGTGGCTCCTGGAGCGTTCGTCCTAGTACATACCTATATGGCACATTTACGAAAAACTTTGGTGCTACTATAGACAATACATGGCGTATCGATGCGGGGGTACGGCATAATTTCTAATTGAATAAAGAACAACCTCTATAGTATATGTGATATGTACCCCCTTTATTGGACACTCAGTAAAGGGGGTACATATTAATGAAACTATAGAGGTTGTTTTATTTTTGATACAAGTTTAAGACGAGTAAAATAAATAGTTTGTAATATTGTTGTGCATAATTAACACTAATCTGCGGAGTTCTCAAAAAGACATAAGTAAAATTATTGTTTTGCTATGGGGCTATTCTTAGTTGATTTAAGATGGTCTTTATTTTTTTAGAATTACATTCAAAAAAAATCTTTTGTTAAAAATAAATATATATTCTTGTATTATATATTTTTGAGGTAAATCTATGGATATATACAGTTTTTTTAGAGCAACATAATAATGCTAGGGTGGGTTTCAATTTTGAATTATTTATTAATTATAATGAATCATATTTTTACACAGGATTTGGATAAAGCTATATTTAAATTATTTTCTAAGATCTCAAAGATAGGATTTTCGATTTAATGAAGGGAAAATAATTTATAATCCTCTTTTGGAATATAAAGATGGATCAAGAAGTTTTTTTCTGTAGATGATTTAAGTGATGAGGATTTTGATCTCTTAAGACATCTTAATTTTAATCGTCTATCTAATAATGTAAAAAGCATTTATAGCGGATTTATTATGGATTCAAAAAGAAAGATTATAAATATAGTATTATAGCTATTAATGCTTATTATGGCTTGTTTAAAGAGTTGAAAAAAATAACATAAACTCTAACTTTGATGTAGAGATTATAAGACGTGCTTTTATTTATTGCTACACAAATTAAAAAAATGATAGCTTCTTAAAAAAACTTGTTGTAAGCTAATTTATGACATTATAACTTCTGACACAAAGCTTCTTGAGAATACTTTTTAAACGAATATACTTTATAGATATTCTTATACAATATGATAAAAAGTATATTAGAAAAATTTAATAATGATTTTTAGACGAGGAAATTGAATTATCTAGAGAGAACTTATATAAGTCTGAGCATGCATATAAAAAGTAAATTGAGATGTTTAAAAAAATTAAAACTATCTCAAGATATCAAATTAACGAATATTGCTTTAGCTAATTTCTATGTGAATTATGCAGACTGTTTAACTCGATCATCATTAGATGAAATTTTAATTGCTAAAAAAATGCTATATAGATGCTATAAATTTATATAGAAATAATGGAAATGCACAAGATGCTGTTTATATACATGAAAAAAAGTAGAAAAAAATAGAGCCATTAGTCGTTGAACAATTACAGCCTATAAAAAGTTGAATTAAATGTTACATCAATAATAGAAGAAATTAAGAATGATATAAAAGATTTATCCTTTGAAGAATGTATAATTTGCTTTTTTTAAAAAGTAGTTGATTTTCCTCGCAAAAGATAGTTTAAGAAAAAAAGATTAAAAAGATGAGCTTGAAAAAAATCTCCATTATCATCAATGATACCAGTATCTATAGTTAATAAAACTGGGAGTGTACTTTTGTTTGTTAGAGCCCATTATTAGTCTTGATCTAGATGTAGATTCTGTCGAGTTGGATAGACATTTGGCTCATAAACTATTGATTGAGATACAAATTTATTCTTTGGGGATTGAATACTTAATAAATTATATTAAACAAAAAAATATGATATTAATCCTGATGCGTTAGATTTTTTTAGTACAAGATAATCTTATAGTACCAGAGAATAGAAGAAGTATATTTAAATACGCTTTATATCTATTTCTTAACGATAAACGCTATGAAGCCATGCATATTTTAGCTCCTCAGGTGGAAAATTTATTTAGAGAATTAGCCCAAAATTGTGGTGGTTCGGTTACCACAATTGATAAAGATGGTACAGGTCAGGTAAAATTATTAAAAAAAGTATATTTGAAACAACTGAATTATTAGAATGCTATAACCCCGATATTTTGTTTTTTTGTTCAGAGCGCTATTAATTGAGCGTGCTTGTGGAAATATAAGAAATGATATAGCTCATGGACTTCTTGATGAAAATGATATAGAGGGAAGTGTATATAGCTATTTTTTTGGAGCTTTAATAAAACTAATCTTATATACATCAAAGGGTGCATTTGCTATCATAAAAGCATTCAAATAAGTTAAAACATATATTGAAGGGGAATAATTAGAATAAGATATGCAAGAAACTATCTTAATAGATATAGTAGATTAATGTTATATGAAATGGATGTGTTCTTTAAAGTATAGGAAAAAAATCCCAATATTTAAATTAGAAATAATATTTATTAAAAAAATATATATTACTAGTCGAGATTTTTTTGTATAGATTTATATGGTAGTATTAGAATATTTATTAAAAATTGCTATGGCTATATTTTTACGGCGATAATGTGTACTTCTTTTTTTATTGTCTTTAACTGTATAAACAATAGTATAATTTTTGTAAAAGAGTTGTCGGAATCCCTGGTTGCGATATTGACCGACTTTTCGTAAACTACCACGTGTTGGATAGGTTTCAAGACTCAAAATCATTTGAAGTAAATTATTATATATTTCCAGTGCAGTATTTGGCGATACAAGCTTATCTAGGATGTATATAAATATATTATGGAGGTCGGATTCTGCAGAGGGGAAAATTGTGACTTTATAGGTGTCCAAGATACTCCTCCTTTAATTCTGAAAAGAGGGTTCGTGCATCTTTTCCTTGCACATGATTAGCTATATCTGATTCATATTGTGTTATCGCTTTGTCGATTTCGTTAGATCGTCTTAGTGATTCGTATGCTTCCATACTCATAACAACAAGCTCACCGTATCCATTTTTTGTAACGAAAATCGGATCATTAGATTCTTTGCACATATCCATTATTTCATTTGTATTACGTAAGTCTTTCATCGGTATTATTCTTGGCATAATGTCATCTCCTAATAACTGTATTAATTATGACTATATTGTGTCATAATTAATGCTATATAACAAGTGGATTTATTGATTTAACAAATTCATTTTCCTATGCTAAGATAAAATAACTAGTGTTTATACAACTTTTTAAGTAAGAATTAGGAGACTACAATATGAAAGTTTTAATTGTAAATGGTAGTAGTCATGTGAATGGCACAACTATGCAAGCAGTTCAAGAAGTGCAAAAGGTATTCCATGATGCTAATGTAGATACTGAGGTCATTCAACTTGGAAATAAACCTATTCGTGATTGTATCCAATGTGGCTATTGTTTTGAACATGGCGAATGTGTATTCAAGGATGATGATGTAAATGCATTTGTAGAAAAAGCGAAGGATGCGGATGGATTTATTTTTGCAACTCCTGTATACTATGCGCATCCAAGTGGACGAATTTTATCCTTTTTAGATCGTGTATTTTTCAGTGCAGAAAATATAACACCAAATCCATTTGCCTTTAAACCGGGTGCATCCATTGCGGTAGCTCGCCGCGGCGGTACAACGGCATCTTTTGATGTACTTAATAAATATTTTGGTATTTCTCAAATGCCGATTGCGGGTTCTACATATTGGAATATTAGCCACGGCCTAGTGGCTGAAGATGCTAAGCAAGATGAAGAAGGTATGCAAACCATGCGTAACTTGGCTCGTAATATGATCTGGATGATGCGTAGTTTTGCGGTAGCTAAGGAGCAAGGTGTGCCATATCCAGATACAGAGAAAAATGTATCTACGAACTTTGTACGTTAATAACTCGGCGCTTGGTGTGGTGTTAAAGGAGATATAATGGTTAATGTTTTATTTATCTGTCACGGCAATATTTGTCGTTCTACCATGGCAGAGTTTTATATGAAGCATATCGTTAACAAGGCAGGTCTGGCTAATTCTATTTATATAGAATCTGCGGCCACATCTCGTGAGGAGATAGGAAATGATACCCATTATGGAACTAAACAAAAATTAGATGAAATGGGGATTCCTTATGCTCCTCGTAAGGCCCGCCAAGTGACCATGGATGATTACCATAGATTTGATTACCTCATCATCATGGATGAAAATAATGCACGGAACTTGTATCGCATTATCGGTGATGATGTAGCGCATAAGGTGCATAAGGCTATGACCTTTGTTGGTGAAAGCCGAGATGTAAAGGATCCTTGGTATACGGGAAATTTTGACGAAACCTATGACGATGTAAGTCGTAGCTGCGATGCACTCTTGCAGGTCATTAAAAATAATATGTAAAATATACGCCTCTATTATTAGTTCTTCGATTAGCTAATGATAGTGGCGTATATTATATGTCCCTGTGCTAATATACTTATACTATCGAAGCATGCTGTAATATGGTATAATTCTTTAGTACACATGCGCCTATAGCTCAGGGGATAGAGCGCCGGTCTCCGGAACCGGGTGCGCAGGTTCGAATCCTGCTAGGTGCACCAAATAAAAGGCTTCTCGAAATGTCGAGAAGCCTTTTTGTATATATCGTTAAAGGTAAATCCATAGTTTAGAGAGACATAATTTACTATCTATATTTATTACACTGAATTCCTCTGGATCTAAATTCCTTCATGAGTAATTCTATTGATTTATCAATGATTTCTTCACTTGTTATATATACCATCTTTTTGTAATAGACAGTACCATCAAATTCTATCCAACGGCTTGTTTTACCATTTATTTTGCAAATCTTCATTCTGCCCGCCCAGCTTCCCATGCTGCGGAATTTTTTTCCTTTGGAGAAACGCACTTCGCGAATATCTTTTAATTTATAGGTTCTTCTTACTAATCCAATGCCTATAGAGACTTGATCATCTGTAAAATAAAGAAGTTTATAACGTTCTTCAGGAGGCATGGATCTAATGATAGATAAGTTATATGTAGCAAAGACTACAGCAATACCGACTAATACAAAGATTAGTATTATTATATATTTTTCCATATTTTCAACTCCTTCTTTTCTCTATTATAATAAATATAAGTAATGTGTGAAATAATTTTGATAGTTAATATGAAACGGCATTGGTATTTATTAATAGGAGAGAAATGAATGGACACACATGCACGAACCGCAAATGGAGTAAAGGCATATCTGAGATGGATGTATTGTCCTTGGCGGAGAAGGAAATTGTTTGTAATAAGGTAGCAAAACAATTATTCGTTATCTGTGTTACTATAGCTACTTTAATACTGATTGCTATTATAGCTGGTATGTTTGAATATCCATGGCTTCTAGATTATATGACGGATACGGAGAATACAGTAAATCAAAATCAAAGTACTGCTCATTCCCAAGCAGGTCGGGCAGGTGGTACGATGGCTAGTTTACCTCGTATGCTACCAGTATTGGCGGTTATGTTGATACCTACAATGGCAGTATTCTACATTATTAAAAAGCCTTTGCTCAAAAGGGAAACGAGAAAATTAGTAGAAAAGAAATTAGCGGCTACTCCAAGTACTGATGATATATTGACATCAGTGTATTGGGCTTTTTCTAATCAAGAGTATATGAGTAATGATGCTTTCACCAAGGATATTATGAATTACATTGAGGATAATAAAGCGAATTGGAATCCGAATGGGATTGCTGTTAATGCCCACAAGGTATGTATTGTTTATGAAGCTTTTATTACAGGTTCTGAACAGCTAAGAATCAATGAACATATTGTTGATATAACTGATTTAGATGAAGATAACCGAATTGATGGTGTATTTCAAACTGATATTAAATTCGAATTAAGCGCAGAGAATAGAAGATATTTTACTAATGTAGAATTATTGAGAAAAATTCATAATCAATTGGCCAATAAATAGTAGATGGACTAGATTCTTTTGAAGGATTAGAATATGTAGAAACCGTAGATACCGTTCCAGTATATCGAGTTATGATTGGAGATTGATTGATTTGTATAACTTCATGAATGAAACTTCATATCAGTTATATATTTGATATGGTATAATGTTACCAAATTATTTATGTTGTTCATGTTAGTTTGGTTTACGTTATAGTGTTACAGAAATGGAGAGAGGATTATATGAGTTCATTAATATTTCTGCTGATATTAGCGCTTGTGATTTTCTTTATTAAGCAATATAATACATTGCAAAAATTAACTGTAGAAATTAAAGAAGCTCGCGCTAATATTATCGTAGCCTATGAGAAAAAGGTAGCTATTATCAATCAATATTCTGGTTTAGTTGATGAATATGGCGATTACGAGAAATCTATTCAATTAAAGGTGTCTGATAATTTCCTAGAAATGGCACGTGCAACGGCGAAAGCTGTCCAAAATATTACGGCCTTAGCAAATCAATTTCCAGAATTAAAAGCAGATTCTCAATATGGTAAATTCTTGGAAGCGATTAGTGCGAATGAAACTTTTATTTCTAATAAACGTGAAATTTATAATTTCCAAGTAAAAGAATACAACAGTGCTATTGCGCAAATTCCGATGGTGTTCGTAGCTGCTATGTTGGGCTTTAAACAAGCGCCGTTCTTTGATCCTAAGAATGAAGATGCTCTTGCAGCATTCAGTGGTGCAGATCCTGAAGCTATCAAAAACCTAGCTAAAGAAGGTACAGATAAACTTAGAGATACATTCGACAGAAAACCTGCTGAATTTAAACCTCAAGATAAACCTGAACAATCTGAACAACCAACTAGTGTAGAAGAATTAGAACAACAAGTTTTAAGACAAAATGAGCTTGGCAAACCTGTAGATACAGAAGAAACTAAGCAAGACGATAAAAAATAATTTATCTAACTATAAGGGGCTATACCTTATGCAATGTATTGCATGTGGGTATAGTCCTTTTGATGATTATTGGAAAATAATGAAATATATTGTTTTCTAATCATTGTGATAGCATAATGTGATTAGATTAGATTAGATTAGATTAGATTAGATTAGATTAGTAAATGTGACTATAGTAACACAAAAATTATTGAGAATAATATACAATAAAATTATAGTATCCATATAAAGAATCTGAACCTACCCATTTGGAACTATGGGTCTATATGGATATTGAGCTAACTATATTTACATTAGCATATACAGTATCAGAGTAGAGGATATAACATGAATAATACAATACAAGAGGTATCCGTTGATCTCCATGATTGGCGCGATGAACAAGAGGCATGGAATAATCGGTCAAAATTTTTCGTAGAATTACATAATCGAGCAGATCGTAAGGCACAGGTAACTGATTTTCTTGCATTTTTAAAGGATGAACATCTATTACCTCCAGCTGGTGGTACCGCTCTCGACATTGGTTGTGGTGTCGGTGATTATGCACTTGGATTAGCTAGAGAAGGTTACAAAACTACGGGAATTGATTTGTCCGATGGCATGATTCATGGTGCAAAACAACTGGCAGATACAGAAGGCCTTGATGTGAGCCTATATATTGCACCATGGTCTGAAGAAACTAGGCAGAAATTAGGCTGGGATAAATCCTTTGATTTGGCGTATAGTATTTTTGTCCTATCATGTTTGATGTAGAGAATATACGGGCCATGCATGATGCAAGCCATGATACATGTCTATGGATTGCGTTTAGTGAACGTATGGATGAAACGGTAGATATGTTGTCAGAACATTTCTTCGGACGAGATTCATTTCCGTGGGCTGGTAAGATGAAAGCATGTTTAGATGCCATTCATGAGATAGGTCATAATGTGAAAGTTACGTATAAAACTGTACCCGAAACAGAGGTTATGAGCCTTGATAAAGCGGTAGATTATTTCACGATGCGTCTCCACAATAATGAGTGGGGTGCTATGGAAGATATGAAACGCGAAATTAGAACACTTATTGAACCGCGTGCTATTGATGGTGAAATTCATAATAAGACGGTGGATACAGTTGCATGGGTATCGTGGTCGGTTAAGTAGGAGGAGTTATGACAGTAGAAGAAAAGCGTCAATTAGAACTAAAAACGATGCGTCAAATCATTGGCATCTATTGTCATGATAAACATCATATACCAAAGGGGCAGCTATGCGAGGACTGTGAGCAGGTATGGCAGTATGCACAGCATCGCATCGATGTATGCCCACACATGGAGCATAAGACGTTTTGTAGCGTATGTAAAACACATTGTTATGCGCCGACGTACCGAGAAAAAATCCGTGAAATCATGCGCTATGGTGGGCCGCGGATGCTACTATATTCTCCGATTCAGGTTGTTCGTCATATGTATTTAGAGTGGAAGGATAAGAAAAACATTAACACTAATGCATAATAAAATGCACCCCTAACATTAGATTGTATGTTAGAGGTGCATTTATTGTTTATATAGTTTTATGCAAGTGCTTTGTCGAATACAGCCTTGATGTATGCCTTAGTTTGATCATAGCTTTCACCAGGTTGTGCTTCGTATTGTTTATCAGTACCGAACCAAAGGTTAGGGTAGTATTCATATGGATGCGTTTTGAATAATTCGTGCGCATCTTGATCCTCAACCCAGTCGATTTTGATGTTTTTATATGCAGGATTTTCTGCTTGTAATTCTTCGATTGCACGGAATGCGTTGTGGCAATAAGGACAACCGTTTAAGTGGAAACCTAAAATTTCTTTCATAGTATTCAGTCCTTTCAGAAAATACGACTAAATTTAGTGATTTATTGTGTTATTTCATACTCACATCAACTAAGATGTGTTATATTAAAAAGTATATCATAAATAATAATAATATTCAATTTTTTAGATATAATCTACTAGCATTTGTAGGTTGTTATATAGGAGGATGGCTATGATTTCAGGTGCCGCATACGTGGTGAAAGCATTGCAAGAGGAGAATGTTGAGATTCTATTCAACTATCCTGGTGCAGCAACCATCGATATTATGGATGAATTATACAAACAAGATCAGGTGAAAGTAATTTTACCTCGTCATGAGCAAGCATTAGCACATGCTGCTGATGGTTATGCACGCAGTACCGGTAAGGTCGGCGTTTGTATGGTTACCTCTGGCCCAGGTGCGACAAATCTTGTTACCGGTATTGCTACAGCCTACTCAGATAGTGTACCTATGGTGTGTATTACCGGCCAAGTAGATTTAGCCTTGATGGGCAATGACGCATTCCAAGAAGTAGATACGGTTGGTATTGTTCGTAATGTTTGTAAATATGCCGTTACCGTTCGTGACCGTAAAGATTTAGGTCGTATTTTGAAAGAAGCCTTTTACATTGCTCGTACAGGCCGTCCTGGTCCTGTAGTTGTAGATGTGCCTAAAAATATTCAAAAAGCGATGGGCTCTGATGTATACCCAAGTGAAGTTAACATCCGTGGTTATAAGCCCAATACCACAGTTCACATTGGTCAGGTAAAAAAAGCGTGCTCTGTTATTGCTAAGGCTAAACGTCCTTTATTCTTATTAGGTGGTGGTATTAGCATCAGTGGCGCCAATGAATTGATGACGCAACTGGTAGATAAAACGGGTATCCCTGTGGTCACTACCTTGATGGGGAAGGAGCTATTAGTTCACGTCATCCATTGTACTTAGGCAATGTAGGCATTCACGGTGGCTATGCACCGAATGTGGCCATTACCGACTGTGATGTTATGATTTCCATTGGTACTCGTTTCAATGACCGTATTACCGGCAAATTGAGTACATTTGCACAAAACTGCAAAATTGTACATATTGACGTAGATGCTGCATCTATCTCTAAAAATATTAAGGTAGATATTCCAATTGTGGCGGATGCAAAACTAGCGATTGAAGCCCTATTAGAATATATTGAACCTCACGACTTAGGCGATTGGCCAACTCAATTGCAACAGTTAAAAGAAGAGCGTCCTGTTACGCAAGCCGGTGAAGAAGGGCTTACGCCACAAAATATTATCGACTACATTAATGAACATTATGACCGTCCAGTTGTGGCAACCGATGTAGGTCAAACCAATTGTGGACTACGCAATTCCTCGAAATCGAAGGCAATCATCAATTGTTGACATCCGGCGGCTTAGGTACGATGGGCTATGGATTCCCTGCGGCTATTGGTGCTCAATTTGGTAATCCTACAAAACGTGTATTCGCCATTTGTGGTGATGGGGGCGTGCAAATGAATATTCAAGAATTTGCAACAGCTATGCATTACCATTTGCCTGTGACTTTGGTTGTTATCAACAATGGCTATCTTGGCAATGTACGTCAGTGGCAACAATTATTCTACGATAAACGCTATGCATGTACTAATTTATTGATGGATGAAAGCGCTATTGTCACTCGTGATATGATCGATAACGATGAATTTGAATACGTACCAGACTTTGTGAAATTAGCAGAAGCCTATGGCGCACAAGGTATACGTGTTACAAAAGCTGAAGAATTAGAAGGCGCTTTTAAAAAGGCAGATGCTTTCAAAAAAGGGCCAACACTCATTGAATGCATCATTCCAACTGAGTTAAATGTATTGCCAATGGTACCAGCCGGCAAATCGTTGAGCGACATGTTATTAAAGGATAAAAAATAGGAGGGGCTATGGAATTACATTTAGAAAAACGCTGCATTTCAGCATATGTAGAAAACCAAATCGGCGTATTGGCCAAAATTTCTGGCCTCTTCGCGGGTAAAAACTATAACCTGGATACATTGACAGTAGGTGAAACAGAAGACCCTACCATGTCACGTATGACCATTGAACTCACCTGCGATGATTTGACATACGAACAAATCATCAAGCAACTTAACCGCAGTGTTGAGGTTATTAAGGTCATCGACTTTACGGACATGCCGATTACAAAAAAAGAATTATTATTCATCAAGGTCAATAGCTGCAAGAATCGGACAAACAAGAAATATTCCGCATTGCAGAAACCTTTGACCTTAAGGTCATCGACTACAATCAAAAATCCGTACTTGTACAATGCGTGAAAACAGTGTCCAAGAACAATGATATGATTGCTTTGTTTAAGGACATGTTTGTTAATCGCATCGAAGTTGTCCGCGGTGGTAGTGTCGCAATTGAGGCATTGGCGACTCCGGATCGCTAGTGACGTATAGACCTAGAGTGTTCATGTTGAGTAGCCCGTACTTGCTCGCTCCACCGGCCGGGTCTGACTTCGCCCTTCTGGCTACGCAGGGCCAAAGTCGCGCGCGAGCACGGACTACTCAACACTCTCTTCCTTTCGGTTTATTACTGTCACTAAGCAATCCGAAGTCTATGGACAGGAGAGATAGGGGATACGGATATATGATATAATAAAATATCGAATGTATTAAATATAGAGACCTTGCTTTAATTTAGACAAGGTCTTTTTTACCTGGAGGAAATATGAGTTTACTTGATGATATTTTGAAGCACAATAAGGAATATGTAGAGGATCAAAATACAGGATATGTTGATGTAGATACAAAATGTAGTAAGATGCCGAGTCGTCAGATGGCGATTGTAACGTGCATGGATACGCGTCTTGTGAATTTCTTAGAGGATTCCATGGATATTGGTCGTGGTGAGGCTAAGATTGTTAAGACAGCGGGTAATTGTATTACAGGGCCTTTTGATGGTGTTGTTCGTAGTTTGTTGGTTTGCATTTATGAGTTAGGTGTTAACGAAATCTTTATCATCGGCCATCATGAATGTGGTATGGCGAAAACTACGGCTAAAGATTTAACAGAAAAAATGTTAGCTCGAGGTATTGCACCTGAGGCCATTCACATGGTGAAAAAAGAGATGGAGCATTGGGCGGATGGTTTTACACATCCCGCTGAAAATGTAGAGGAAACAGTAGACGAATTACGTATGAATCCTTTGATTCCTAAAGATGTGCCAATTCACGGTCTTATTTTCCATCCTAGAACCGGTGAAATTGAGGTCATTGTCAACGGCTATACACAAATGAAACAGTATTACGAAAAATAATAGGTATATCTTTTAATAGAGGTATTATGAATTGAGTGATATAGATAGATTAGATACTTTTGAGGTAACATGTAAACATTTTCTTGCAGACTTTTCAAATTTTAAACCTTATTTCTACCCAAGTTCAATCCTTAGACGGTCTAGAATGGTCTTTTGATAAAGGTTCCACTAAAGTTTGTAGTGCTGACGAAAAGGGATTAAAAAAACGCTGTAAAGTGGGCATAAAATACAGACTGCAGGTTGAACTGTCTTGTGTTGATGCAGAAACTATTTGGACGGAATTTAGTCGATTTTGGATGGGTACCACTTTAAATCAGGTTGAAAGAGTATACAGCAATGAAGAATTAGGGCGCTATCAATTTATAGCTAATAATTCTATAGGTGATGAGCTTACCTGTGATATCTATTTACCTAATGAATGGAACATACCGCAATTAAATATGTTGGGATGTGTTTCTGCTAGATATAGAAAAGTAGATATTCAAGAAGTATAGAAAATCTTATTTGACTTAAAGTTAAGTTTAAGCTTTATAATGTGTTCATATTAGTGCTTAATACATATTTACATAAAGGAACTATATGAATAAAAGTAAACTATTAAAAATAGCGGTAGCCATTGTAGCTTTGGCTGCATTAGCTACAGGAGGCTATCTATATAAAGATGCCATACAAAGTCGAATCGCTCGAACGGTAGCTGTCGTAAGTGGCCAAGAAATCAAACCTCTCCTTGATTCTGAAAGCCGTTATATTCGACAAATTGTAGCAAAGGATAATAGTACGAGCCGCACCATTATGTGGAAATCGGATAGTAGCGAAGCCGATGCGGTCATAGAGTATCGTATGGCTGGGGCTGAGAATACGCAAACTATAGCGGCTACCGATAAAGCTTTTACCGATGATGGCAGTACGACGTATATTCATGAAGGGACAATCACGGATTTAACGCCTGATACAAATATGAATATCGCGTTGGATATGGAACGGATCGCCGTAGTGATTGGTATCCCTTAGAAACGGCTGGCGCTGGTGAGTATGAGGTTCTCATCTATCCAGATTCTCAATCTGGCGATTACTCTGGGTGGGAAGAAATTGTAAAGAATTCTGCTAAGCGTAACCCTAATACAGCCCTATATATTGGTATGGGTGATCTGGTAGATAATGGGGAGCAGGCCTATCAATGGCGTACGTGGCTCAATTCTATACAACCATTGAGTGCGCGTGTACCGTTAGCACCGATGATGGGAAACCATGAAATGTATACCTTGGATTGGAAAATGCGTGAGCCTAAGGCGTATCTAAATTACTTTGATGTACCATCTAATGGAAATACAACATTTGACCGTCATTATTATTCTTATGATTATGGCGATGTTCATTATGTTGTGCTAGATACGCAGCTATATGAAAGTACTCATGAGGATAATCACGATACACATCACCCTGATTTATATGATGTACAGGTGCAGTGGTTACGACAAGATTTAGCGTCGAATACGAAGAAATGGACTGTAGTCCTCATGCATCGTGATCCATTCCAATATGCCTTTGACCGACCTGGTGCGAGTAGGGCCGCTGGCTTTGATGAGGAAGGCGTATTATTCATGCCTATCTTCGATGAGTTTCATGTAGATTTAGTCTTATCCGCACATCTACATTCTTATCGTAATCGTGGCCATGTACGAAACTTTGACCGCGATGCATCGGGGCCTTTATATATTCTTACCGGTATAGCAGGGGATGCGCAGCGTCCTAAGTGGAAACAACACCCCCTCGATGTATATGTAATACCAGATCGAGAGGCAAGTAATTATATGACTATGACGGTTACACCAAATCGATTAGTTGTAAGAGCCTTCTTGGCTGATGGTATACAGATAGATGAGTCTGTCATTGAAAAATAAGTGAAGCTGTAGTAGTATGCGTTACATCAACGCATGCTATTACAGCTTTTTTTATACTTGAAAATTCATATAATTTATAGCTTATAGTTCTATGATTAAAATTAATGCATAGCATAACAAATAAAAATACAAAATATATGTATAAAACTTGAATAATATAAGCAATAGTATTATAATACGTACATAGGTTATAAAAAATACACAAATGATGTATAAAAATATACATACAGTGTATAAAGGAGATAACGTCATGAATACATTACAAGATTTAATAAAAAAATATGCAGCACAATATAAAGAACAAGTTATAGCATGGCGTCGACATATTCATAGTCATCCAGAACTATCTGGTCAAGAAAAAGAAACATCTTTATTCATTCAAAAGATTCTAGATGAATTACATATTCCATATGTAAATGATGTTTCCGATTATGCAGTTATCGGTGAAATACAGGGCGCTCACACAGGCCCTGTTATTGCGTTACGGGCCGATATTGATGCGTTACCAATCCATGAAGAAACGGGTTTGCCATTTGCATCGCAAAATGAAGGTGTTATGCATGCTTGTGGACATGATGGACATATATCCATTTTGCTTGGCACAGCGGCCGTATTGCAATCTATAAAAGATCAATTGCACGGTACTGTTAAACTTGTATTCCAACCGTCTGAAGAAGAGGCCTTATTCCCTGGTGCACAAGGCATTGTGGACAGCGGTATCCTTGACGATGTAGACGAAATCTTTGGCCTTCACGTATGGCCTCAATTGCCAGTGGGCACGGTAGGTCTTAAAAAAGGTCATCTCATGGCGGCATCCGATCATTTTCTCGTTCACATCCACGGTAAATCCACGCATGGTGCGGAACCTCACAATGGTATCGATGCCATCATGGCGGCTGCGAACTGGATTGTTAATGTAGAATCCATGGTGGCCCGTGAGACGAATCCAATGGAAAATCTCGTGTGCACCATCGGTGTTATCAACGGCGGCGACCGCTATAATGTGGGCTGTGGCGATGTATACCTTGAAGGTACTTGTCGTACCTACGAACCAGCAAAACGTGACTATATTGAACGTCGTTTAGGTGAAAGTCTACAGGCGTTGGACTTGATGTTTAAAACAAAGAGTACCCTAGATTATAAACGCGGTCATGGGGCAACAACGAATGATCCAGATGCTATCGACTATGCTACATCGATTGTAGAAAAATACCTTGGCAAAGACGCCGTGGTACATCCAGAACATCCATCTATGGCGGCAGAAGATTTTTCCGCATACTTACATAAAATCAAAGGCGCTTTCCTTTGGTTGGGAACCGGTTTTGAAGGCAATCCAGCACTTCATAATGCAGGATTTACCATTGATGAAAAAATCTTAGAATCCGGTATTATCATGATGGCCGCACTAGCAGCTGAATATTTACAACCAAAACAATAGCTTTCACAATATCAGAAACTAATATATACCGTATAGATTGAAGGAGTTATCATGAAAAGTTTACATAATAAATCATTTAAGACAATGCTAGATTACACACCAGAAGAGATTAAATATTACCTAGACCTAGCTGCTAAATTAAAGGCCGATAAAAAAGCGGGCACAGAAATCAAAACGATGGAAGGCAAAAATTTCGTCCTTATCTTTGAAAAGGATTCTACGAGAACACGTTGCGCCTTTGAAGTAGGGGCGGCAGACCAAGGGGCGCATACGACATACCTTGGACCTACAGGCTCTCAAATGAACAAAAAAGAATCCTTAAAGGATACGGCCCGTGTTCTTGGTTCCATGTATGATGCCATCGAATTCCGTGGCTTTGACCAAGAAGACGTAGACACATTGGAACAATATTCTGGCGTGCCTGTATGGAATGGCCTAACAGATATGGACCATCCTACACAAACATTGGCTAATTTCCTTACATTGCAAGAAAATATCGACAAGCCATTAAACGAAATTTCCTATGCTTATGTAGGCCATGGTCAATCCAATATGTGTAACGCTTTGATGAGCGGTGCTGTCAAAATGGGCATGGATTTCCGCCTCATCGGTCCTAAACAATTCTGGCCAGCTGGTCCATTCTACGAAGAATGCTTAAAGGTAGCGAAGGAAACTGGTGCTACGATTACATGCACAGATAATGTGGCTGAAGGCGTGAAAGGTCTTGATGTGATTTACACAGGCGTATGGGTAACAATGGGTGATACCTACGATATGTGGGAAGAACGGATTAACCTCTTTAAACCATTCCAAATCAATGCGGATATGATGGCCTTAACGGGCAATCCAAATACGAAATTCTGTCACTGCTTACCAGCATTCCACAATACAGAAACGCAAGTTGGTAAAGATATCTTTGAACGTTTCGGCATGAATGGTATCGAGGTAACAGAGGATGTATTTGAAGGTCCAAACTCCTTGGCATTCCAAGAAGCAGAAAATCGTTTACATACCATTAAGGCGGTTATGGTTGCTACATTTGGCGACTATCCAATGAAATAATAGTTAGGCCACAGATGGCGGGAGAGGTCATCTAGTACGTATAGTAAAGAAGGTTATCATATGAATCCATATAAGGTATTTATCGTAGGCCACGAAGGAACGACGGGCCTTAGAATTCACGAACGGCTGTCCGGTCGGAAGGATATTACATTATTATCCATTTCCGATGAGGACCGTAAAAATATAGATGTCATTGCAAGCATTGCTAAGGACGCGGATATCGTGTTCTTGTGCTTGCCTGATGCGGCCTCCAAAGAGGTGGTGGCTGCAATCGGCGATTACCCTTGCAAGATTATCGACACATCCACAGCATTTAGAACGGCTGATGATTGGGCCTATGGCTTTCCTGAACTTGGTGAAAGCTACAAAAACGATATTAAAATGAAACAACATATTGCCAATCCTGGCTGTCATGCGAGCGGTATGATTGCTTGTATTGCGCCTCTTGTGAAAGCAGGTATTGCCCCAGCAGATTATCCTTTCACCATTACATCCCTCACTGGTTATAGCGGTGGCGGTAAGAAAATGATTGGTCAATACGAATCGGAGCCAAAGGATTATTTCCTCTATGCACCACGTCAATATGGCCTTAGTCAACAACATAAACATTTGCCAGAAGTAACCCATGTATGCGGTCTTACCGAGGCACCCATATTCATGCCCATCGTAGACGATTACTACAGTGGCATGGAGGTCAGTGTGGGCTTACATACACGTCTATTAGCAAAACCTGTTACCGTAGAGGATGTGCACGCTGCACTCGTAGATTTCTACAAGGATAGCACTATCGTCAATGTGGCACCACTTAACTTAGAAGAAGACAATAAACAATTGTTAAATGCTAACAAACTAAGCAATACGGATGGCATGGTCATCTCTGTGACTGGCAATAATGACCGCATGGTCGTTCACGCCATCTTTGATAATTTAGGAAAGGGCGCTTCTGGTGCAGCCGTACAATGTATGAACATAGCACTTGGATTGCCAGAAGAAACGGGGCTTTCACTATGAACACTGTAACAAATGCAATGCGGGCGCACATCTTAACGGCGGCCGTTCCATATATTAAACAATATACAGATAAATACGTAGTCGTAAAATACGGCGGCAATGCCATGACGGATCCGGAACTCAAAAAATCCGTTATGAACGATTTGCTTTTATTGCAACTCGTAGGGGTGAAAGTAGTCCTTGTTCACGGTGGCGGTCCAGATATTAATAGCACATTGGAGGCTATGAATATTGAATCAAAATTTAGCAATGGGTTGCGTGTTACCGACAAAGAAACGATGAATGTAGTACAAATGGTGCTCGCCGGCAAGGTCAATAAAGGCCTCGTAGCAGACCTTATCGGCTTTGGTGGCCGCGCTATCGGCCTCTGTGGCGTAGACGGTGAACTCATCCAAGTACATAAGAAAAATGAAGAACTTGGCTATGTGGGCGAAGTCGATAAAATCGATCCAAAGGTTATCGACGATGTCATCAGTAAGGGATACATTCCTGTCATTTCCTCCGTCGGGTGTGACGCAGAAGGCAATGTGTATAATGTCAATGCCGATACAGCGGCCGCTAAAATCGCCGGGGCGCTCAACGCGGAAACCATGGTGGCCATGACGAATATCGATGGGGTACTACGGGATGTAAACGATCCTAATTCCCTTATTTCAAAGATTACCCTTGCTGAAGCGGAAGCGTTGAAAAAAGAGGGCGTCATCGCTGGTGGCATGATACCAAAGGTAGACTGCTGCTTAGAGGCTATCAATGCAGGGGCTCAAAAGGTTTTCATTATCAATGGTGAAATTCCACACGCCATCCTCATCGAACTATTAACCGATGAAGGTCTTGGCACAATGTTTGTAAAGTAATATAGTAGATATAACGATGGTAACATCATTTGCCATCGTTACATTGCATATAGATAGACGGCGGCTAGGCCGTACGTTTGGAGGATATGATGAGTAAGACACAAGATTTTGAACAACAAGATAAAGAGTATATAGCCAATACGTATGGCCGGTTTAACGTTTGCTTTGAAAAAGGCAAAGGTTCCTTGTTATGGGATGTAGAAGGAAAAGAATATATCGACCTTGGTTCTGGTATCGGTGTTACGGCTTTTGGTGTAGATGATGATGAATGGTCTAAGGCTGTAATTGCACAAACTCATGCGTTAAACCATATTTCAAATTTATATTATTCCGTACCACAAATTAAATTGGCTGAATTATTATGTAAACGGACGGGCATGAAAAAGGTATTCTTCTGTAACTCTGGTGCGGAATCTAACGAATGTGCCATTAAGGCGGCTCGTAAGTATAGCCATGATAAATATGGCGATGGCCGTAATGTCATCGTCACGCTTGTTAATAGCTTCCATGGTCGTACAGTAACAACCTTGTCCGCTACCGGTCAAGATGTGTTCCATCAATATTTCTTCCCATTCACAGAAGGGTTTGTTCATACACCTGCTAATGATATTGAGGCGGCTTTGAAAGTCCTTGCTAATCCAGCAGTTTGCGCTATCATGATGGAACCAATTCAAGGTGAAGGTGGCGTTATGCCTCTCGATAAGGAATTCGTTCAAGCGGTTACAAAATATGCGCATGAACACGATCAACTCGTGCTTATCGACGAAGTGCAAACAGGTAATGGCCGGACTGGCACATTGTATGCATATGAACAATTTGGCATCGAACCAGATATCGTATCTACGGCCAAGGGCTTAGCTGGTGGCTTGCCTATGGGCGCAACCTTATTCAATGAAAAAACGCAATTCGTATTAACTGCAGGTGCGCATGCTACTACATTTGGCGGTAACCCAATTTGTGCGGCTGCAGGCTGTACTATCATTGAACGGTTAACACCAGAATTTTTGGCTACTGTGAAAGCTAAAGGTGATTACGTAAAAAACGCCTTAGAAGGGAAACCAGGCGTTGTTGGTGTCAGCGGCATGGGCCTCATGATTGGTATCGAAACAACAGTAGATCCTAAGGACGTCATTGCTAAATGTCTAGAAAAGGGCGTAGTATGTTTATCTGCTAAACAAGGTTCGTTTGTTGCCAGCTCTTAATATCCCTCAAGAACAACTAGAAAAAGCAATTACCATCTTGGCTGATGTAATTGGTGAATTGGCTAGCAAATAGTCTTAGACTGATAGATTCATTCGTTTTGTATGAACAATTGATAAATATATAGATAAAATCCGATGAATATGTAGACTTTATATTCTATTCGTGATAACCTAGAATAAATAGTCTATATTGGAGGAGCAAATATGAATACAGAATCCTTACGTAATGATGTATTGGTTCCTGCTGTTGCTAAAACATTAGACATTGCAGCAAAAGCAAAACCAACAAAAGATGAGCTCTGCACAACTGCAAAAATTACAGCAGCTGTAGCGGTAGCAACTGCTGTTGTATCCTTGGCGGTACAAGCAGTATTGCGCAATCGATAAGAAGCATAAAGAAAACGACATGGCGTTGCCTGTCGTTTTCTTTTACATTTACCCTGTTATTCCCATAAATAGCGGGATTTCCAGTATATTTTGTTAATCTGTGCTGAAAGCTAAGGAGGCGATACCATGCATAGTCGCGATTTAATTGAACAGTATAAAACCTATGTCCAAGACTGGCGTAGATACTTTCACAAACATCCAGAACTCAGTAATGAAGAGTTTGAAACAACTAAAACATTAGCCAAAGAATTAGAATCTATGGGCGTAGAGGTTCATGTAGATACGGAACGTGGAACAGGTCTCATCGGCATTATACATGGTGCTAAGCCTGGCAAAGCGATTGCACTACGTGCAGATATCGATGCGTTGCCTGTACAAGAGCATAATACATTCAATTTTAAATCCGATGTGGATGGTAAGATGCATGCGTGTGGCCATGATGGTCATATGGCGATATTACTCGGCGCGGCTAAGATGCTTACTGCTATGAAAGACCGTATCGAAGGCGATGTATACCTCGCCTTCCAACCAGCCGAAGAAACCGGTGCAGGCGCCCCTGATTTCATGAAGTTTGATAATTGGTTTGAAAAAATCGATGCCATCTTTGGCGGTCATGTATGGATTGATTTACCAGCTGGTCTCATTTCCGTTGAAGAAGGACCACGCATGGCGGCGAGCAGTAAAATTACAATCCGAGTAAAAGGCAAACAAGGTCATGGTGCACAACCGCATCAAGCCGTCGATGCGGTCGTTGTAGCCAGTGCCATTGTAATGAATCTACAAACGGTGGTATCTCGTAATGTGAGTGCTCTAGACTCTCTTGTGCTCACCATTGGTAATATTCATTCTGGCTCAGAATGGAATGTCATCCCAGGCGAAGCCCAAATGGGTGGCACCATCCGTTTCTTTGATCCAGCACAAGAAGACTATTATGTAGAATCTATCAGACGCGTAGTAGAACATACAGCATTGGCTTATGGCGCTACGGCTGAATTGATTTATGAAAAGAAAGTACCACCAACCATTAATGATGCAGCTGCCAGTGAACTGGCTGAACGCGTTGTTATCGACACACTAGGAAAAGAAAAACTTTCCAAAATGCGCAAAGTCATGCCAGGTGAAGACTTTGCTTGGTACTTACAAGAAAAGCCAGGGTGCTTTGCCTTTATTGGTATCCAAAACCCAGAGGTAGGCGCTACCTTTGATCACCATAACAATCGATTTACCATGGACGATAGCGTACTATCTGCTGCATCGGCGGTGTATGCGGAATATGCCATTGCGTGGTTGAAAGAGCATAAATAATATTATTAGTGCATAAGATGTATAAAGCACCATCATCGTAGCTGATGATGGTGCTTTTGCCGTGTATTTTCATTTGCGCTTTGTGTATACTATAAATATATAATACAAGAATTGTTGTATGAGAGGTATTTATGAATATACTTATATGTCTCATCATTATTGCCATTACCGGTATATTACTGATGAAGCGTTATCAACCACAGCCTATATTGATTGGCATGGGTATTCTCATGATGTATATCGCCTATGAAGGTAGCTGGATTAATGCCATATTAGATGAATCTCAGTCTACAGGCGTTCTGGTCTTTGATGCGATGGATATTGTGCGGATTACAACATCAGAGAATGTAGTGAGTTTAGGCCTCATGATTATGACTTGTGCTGGTTATGCAAAATACATGGAACACATTGGGGCCGGGACGAGGCTGGCTCATACATTTATAAAACCCTTGTATCGTCTTAATAGGCCATACATAGTACTAGCCCTTATGTTTCTACTCAATATGGGGCTTTCCATATGTGTACCGAATCCGTTGAGTCTTGCGTTACTTATGATGGTCACCATCTATCCTGTTCTGTTGCGCCTTGGCGTAAGTCCCATAGGGGCAGCAGCGGTTATCGCTACAGGACATTTGATGGACGTTGGGCCGGGTGCCGTTTCGACATTGCTCATAGCTAAGACACTTAATATACCGGTACCAAACTATTTCGTTGGTTACCAATTACGCCTCTATTTCTTAGTTGCTGTTGTGACGGCTGTAGCACATTTCTTGTGGCAACGATATCGCGATCGCTTAGATGGCCCTATGGACGTAGGTGACTGTGAAAGCATTCCTGAGGCGCCGATTGGACCTAAGCTATATATGATATTCCCTTTATTGCCACTATGTTTCATATTGGGCTTTAGTCAATATGGTATACAAGGCGTGAAGATGAATGTAACACTTGCCATGATGCTTGCCTTTGGTATAGCGCTACTGGCAGAATTCATTCGTCACCGTAATTTAAGGACTGTCCTTAAAAGTACTACTGTATTTTTTGAAGGCATGGGTAATCAGTTTTCCTATGCGGTAACCCTAATCATTGGGGGGCAGGTATTCGCACAAGGCTTAGTGAGCTTAGGAATTATTGATTCTTTGGTTAGTGCCCTTCAAACACTATCCCTTAATTCTATAGGGCTTACCTCCGTTATGGGTGGCGGTATGCTAGGCCTTAGTATGGTAACAGGTAGCAATGTAGCACCTTTATTTACATTGGTACCGCTAGTACCTGATATCGTATCAGACCTTGGACTAGATCCTATTACGACCTTATTGGGGATGCAGAATGGTGCTAGTTTAGGTCTGTTCTTGAGCCCTATTAGCCCTGTTATGGTCGGTGTAGCAGGGGTAGCGCATATTAAATCTGTGGATTTACTCAAACGAACTTCTGTGCCTGTGCTTGTAGCACTAATTACGAGCTGTGTGGGGATATGGATATTATACTAATATATTGGATAATATAATAACGAATATTGTAACGTAAAAAGTAATAGCCCCCCGTTATCGTAATAGATAATGGGGCTGTCATTATAACACGATTTATTTACCAGTTTATAGAGTCTCTTTTTTTATATGTGAATATCAATTATATAAGATATAGTACGCCCTTAAACGATTTGTGTTATAATATACATAAATATTAACTCTTTGAAATTGAATTTCCGCCGTTGCGATAGCGGCGCGGTTTGTAGGTGTTATTTTAGTATACTAAAGTGACATGTGAGGTTGGTTTATAATCTCCGCCGTTAATGGCATTTTTAGGCTAGATAACATCTATTGTTTCAGATACAGGGTTAAATTAAATAATCCCCTGATGGGGACGGAAACAATAGTACAGATTTTAAAACGTTTACGAACTGATGGGAACGTAGGTTAAATTAAATAATCCCCTGATGGGGACGTAAACGCCACTTTTTTCCCTTTAGGGTTAGCGTTAAAATTTTCAAACAGTTAAATTAAATAATCCCCTAGTGGGGACGGAAATATTGCTTTTAATACTGTCATGGTAATATCCTTCTTGATTAAAATGTTGAATTAAATAATCCCCTGATGGGGACGGAAACTAATTAGATTATCGGCGTGGCTTTACGAAGCGATCGCTACCAAGTTAAATTAAATAATCCCCTGATGGGGACGGAAACACATCTTCACGAACAAAGTTCTTAGAATAACGATTATCGAATGAGTTAAATTAAATAATCCCCTAATGGGGACGGAAACAATATCGTCTAACGTAAGATCAAGCTCTTTAAGTTTCTGTTCAGTTGTTAAATTAAATAATCCCCTGATGGGGACGGAAACAATACAGCTGCTGTTAATAAAATACCTTGTTTTTTTCAGTGGTTAAATTAAATAATCCCCTAATGGGGACGGAAATTTGCCCACCCCTCTTTTAGGCTTTGTGTTTTCGTCTATCCATGCCGTTAAATTAAATAATCCCCTAGTGGGGACGGAAACTACCAAACACCTTCTTGAGGTTCTGGTAACTGACTGCAATGATATTAAATTAGATAATCCCTTGATGGGGACGGAAATATGAGGTCCTCTGCGGATACCTCTTCCGCTTTAATCTCGTTAAATTAAATAATCCCCTAATGGGGACGGAAACTTTACAGTAATTTGAATAGTGTCCATGGTTTACCTCTTGTATGGTTAAATCAAATAATCCCCTGATGGGGACGGAAACCTTCTATGAGAGCTAATGATATTAGAATCTGCTGCAAACTTGTTAGTTAAATTAAATAATCCCCTAATGGGGACGGAAACACTTCTACTTTGTATTCAACACCACCATTGGTATTTGTAGGTTAAATTAAATAATCCCCTAGTGGGGACGGAAACTGTGTTATTTGAATGATATAAGAGATGTTTGTTTGACCAGTTAAATTAAATAATCCCCTAATGGGGACGGAAACAAGAATTCCCCTACTGGGGATAATAATGTGTAATTATAAATAGCTGTTAAATTAAATAATCCCCTGATGGGGACGGTTATCTATCTCAAAAACTCATACAAGTACAAAAATATAGCCAGTATATTCTTTTTGGTGAATATACTGGCTTTTTTTGTATAAATACTAAGGATTTTTCTATTGGTTTTTAATCAGAAATGAATATATAATGAAGTTAATCGAATTTACATTCCTTAATTAAAGTTTGGAGGCGATGTGATGGGTAAATGGGATGCACTGATCAAGGGTGCATTGCTTCATGATATCGGTAAGGTCGTGTATAGGGCTAATCAGGGCTCTACATCACACTCTAAGAGTGGGGCAGACTTTATTGAACCCTATTTTTCTGATACGGATCTGAAGCAGAGTATTATTCACTGCTTAAAGTATCATCATGGTAAAGATCTTAGTTCTGCTACATTGAAAAATGATGATTACGCATACATTGTGTATGAGGCAGATAATATTGCTGCTGCTGTGGATCGTCGGGATATTGATGAAGGTGATGATTCATCTACACAACGATTTGATAAGGGGTTACCACTTCAATCCATTTTCCGTGTGTTTGGGGGCCACACTAGCACTCAACCATTACAGTATTATTTGCGTGGCATTGATGCATCAGGTCCTTTTAACTATCCTGAAAATGACGAATCTATACGTGCATCGAGTGATAAATATAAGGAATTATATGATGTATTAGAACAGAACTTTCAAAAGAAACCTATAGATACCATGACTGTCAGTGAGTTGTTGCGAATTTATGAGGATACTGTTTCCTATATGCCATCAAGTACAGCAACGAATCAGGCAAATGATATTTCTCTTTACATGCATTCCAAAATAACTGCTGCTGTAGCACATTGTATGGTGCATTATTTTGAGGAACAAGGTATTGAAGACTATAAAACATATTGTTATCAAAAGTCGCAAGAGTTCCGTAATATGCCAAGTTTTAAACTCATATCAGGGGATATTTCTGGCATTCAAAACTTTATCTATACGATTCCTTCAAAAGGTGCTTTGAAATCATTGCGTGGGCGCTCATTCTATTTAGAAATCTTGATGGAACAAATTGTAGATGAGTTGTTAGATGCATTGCAATTAACGCGTGCAAATCTTATTTACAATGGGGGCGGTCATTTCTATGTGTTGGCGCCTAATACAAAGGGTACTGATGATGCAGTCGCATCTATGGAACAATCTATCAATGAATGGTTCTTAACTGTGTTCGGCACCAAATTATATTTAGCTCTTGGTACGGCAACGGCAACTGCGTCTGATCTCATTCAATCTGAGGGGCAAAGTGCATTATTCCGCAAGGTAAGTGAGTGTGTAGCTGAGGCTAAGTCAAAACGATATTCTGAACATCATTTAAGAGATCTGTTTAATCCGAATAGTGCCTATAACACAGTACTTCATGGCGAAAGGGAATGTTCAATTTGTCATACTTCAACTACTCAATTGATTTCTTATGGTGAAAGCACAGATACAGAGGCATGTCCTCTTTGTGATGGATTATATCGCTTAGGTAAACAAATTGTCGATAATCGAGAAACAGTGTTCGTACTGGCGCATCCTTTAGATAGTGCAGCTGGTGAAAGCATTCCTCATATTGAGGTATATGTTAATAAATCCTGTAGTGATATTGAAGATTTAAAATTGTATCTTTATGTAGTTCCTAAAGTGTTATTAGAAACATTTGAAAGTACTCATAACATAGTAAGAATCTACGCTAAAAATACTGCTAAAACAGGTCATAATGTATTCAATCGTATTTGGCTAGCCGATTATGTAGCACGTAAAGATAATGGTCAAGTTTATGAGTTTGAAGAGTTAGCAGCATCTAGTGGATTAGATAATGAAAGGTATCAAGCGTTTAGGAGTGCTACGAGCCGATGTAGATAATCTGGGTGCTGCCTTTAGTGGCGGATTTATTTCTAGTGGACCAGATCGATTCAAATTTGGTACATTGTCTCGTTACGCTGATTTATCTCGTGATTTAGCTATGTTCTTTAAGGTTGCTGTTAATAAAATGGTACAAGGTGATGTACAAGGTTTTGGTACAGCTGTAGAACCATTTACAATTTGGCCGAACAAGCAAGTGACAACGAGAAACATTCATGTTATCTATTCTGGTGGTGATGATGTATTCTTGGTTGGTGCGTGGGATGAATTGTTAGAATTAGCAATTGATATCCGCAAAAAGTTGAAAGCTGTTACAGACGATAAGATTACTATGTCTGCAGGGTTAGCGTTATTTTCACCATCATATCCAATTAGTCAAATGGCTGCTATAACAGGCTTGCTTGAAAGTGCAGCTAAAGACAATACAGGTAAGGATAGCATTGCCCTATTTGGCTTTGAAACCAATACAAATGGTGAAGAACGTATATGTCGTCACGTATATAAATGGAATGATTTAATTGAAAATGTTATTGAAGATAAAATCTTTACATTAAATCAATTATTCATTATCCCAGGCATTGGTGATTCTGTCTCATCTAAGTTAAAGCTAGGGAAAGGTCTTATTTATAAATTAATGGATCTATTGCAAGGCATATTACATGATAGAGTTGAGGGCAAACATATAAATACAGCTCGTATTCTATATCTATTGGCACGCCTTGAACCAAAGAAGCATGACCCTGCCTATGATGCGTACAAGGATTTTACGACAACGATTCATAAATGGATTCAAACAGAAGAAGATTGTAAAGCATTATTAACAGCTTGCAACCTCATCGTTTACTATATGCGTGATAAGAAGTGAGGATAATTATATGGCACAAGAAACATTTAATTGGAGTACCGACCTTGTTAAGAAGGCGGAGGATACGATTAATAAATTAGACAAAAATAAACATGGTAATGCGTTTATTTTGAAATATGCACAGGTACGTAAGATTTTATCTAGCGTATTGGCGATAAAAAATAAATTAAGTGTTGCTCAACGCAGAAGCAAAGAATTTGATGCATTGCCGAAAGATATAGCAATGGATATACGTTTTTTAAAAACTACATTTTTATATCAAGCGGGACGTATTGAAGAGTCTCTTGGCTATGGTCGAAAGGCATATCCTGTAAAACAATTGATAGATGCCAGCCAATTGCTAAGTATGATTGAAGGTATTGGTACTAATGTGAAGCGATTCGAATTGCTTTGCAAATATGTAGAAGCTCTTGTTGCATTCTATAAATACCGTTCTGTAGAGTTAACGCAACGACCAGAACAGGCAGAACAACGTAATCAAAATCACCGTCAATCAAATAGAACTCGTCAATAGGAGGGGCCGAGCATGGAAAACAATACTCAACTAAAATCTTTACGTGGTAAATTGCTAATTACAGGTACTATTAAATTAGAAACAGGGATGCATATTGGAGCTAGTAATGATTTTGCTCCTATTGGTTCCGTAGATACACCATTTATTCGTGATGTAGTATCTCAAGAGCCAATCATTCCAGGTAGCTCTATTAAGGGCAAATTACGTACACTATTGGCTAAAAGCTATTGTGATACATATATTATGAAAGACATTAAAGAAGATAAAGAACAAATAAAACGATTGTTTGGCTCGGTAAATCCTGTACAACCAGCTCGTTTACAGTTCTATGATTTGTTTATTACGGAAGAAACACGTCGGCTTTTCGCTAATATTGATACTGATACCTATATGGGCGAAATTAAGTTTGAAAATGTTATTAATCGTCTCGATGGTAGTGCAAATCCTCGCCAAATTGAACGTGTTCCAGCAGGTACTGCTTTCACTTTCAAAGTAGCTTATAGCATTGAAAATGAAGATGAAGTTACTGAGGATATTGAAATATTGCGGGATGGCCTTGCATTGCTCGGTATCGACTATCTTGGTGGACATGGTTCTCGTGGGTATGGTCGTGTTAATATTTCTATTGATGATATACAAGCGGTAGGTAATACTACGATTAATACGCAGGATTTATTAAAGATATTAGGAAAGTAGGTTGTTATTATGAACTACTATCTATATCCACTGCGTTTTCTTACACCTGTGCATTTTGGGGATACATCTGAAGGGGGTAATTTAGAAACTATCTCCCTTACATTAGGATCGGATGCACTGTTTGGTGCGTGTTGTCATGAAATTAGTCATGATACTGAACTATTGCATTCTTTTATTAAAGCTGTAGAAGAGCACCAGATTGTGCTATCTAGTTTATTTCCTTATTGCATAGATAATGATGAATATAAGCTATATGTGCCGGCACCTATGATACAAATGGAGTCAAGGAATGTGCCTGCTACGAGTTTTGATGATGTGAAAACAGCTATAGCGGCACACAAGAAAATTAAACGCATTGAGTATATTAGAGCCTCTGAGTTGAAACAGTTTAAAGAGTATGTAGAATCTGATGCATCGCAAAAACATATGCCCACATTTGGAGCAAAACAAACATCTGCACAGGTTAATATGCGTGGTGAAAAGAGTTTGCCTTATTATGTAGGCAATTATCAGTTTATGCCTCATGCAGGCCTTTATATTATTGCAGGCTTTCATGATGATGCTCATCGTACATTGTTTGAAGGAATTCTTGAAGTCTTGGGGCTTGTTGGTATTGGCGGTAAACGCAGTGGGGGCTATGGAAAATTTGAGTTAGCCGATGACCCTATTGAGTTAGCCGAAGAAGGTATCTATAGCGATGATAGGGCTTTGTATACACTGCTTCATAATGTACAAGGTAAGGTGATGTGCATTAGTGCTTGCGTACCAACTAGTGAAGAGGTACCTATATTAAAAAAAGGTTTTTATAAACTACAAAAACGCGGTGGCTTTGTAGGAACTGCTGGTAGTACCACACAAGTTAAACGCAATTCGTATTATGTTGTTAAGGAAGGCTCTGTTTGTCCGGCGCCATTAGTAGGACAAATGCTTACTATTACGGGGGATTCATTACCGCATCCTGTTTATCGTAATGGTATGGGCTTATGGATTGGGGTGGATTATGAGTAATCGTATAGATCATGCACAATTATCGCTCACAATTGTGAGTCCTACCAATATTGGTGGCCCTGAAAAATTGACAACTAAGGACTATATGTACAATTACCATACGGGTGAAGTGTATCTTCTCAATAATTATGAGTGGTTTTGCTTCTTAGAACGCCACAATAAGTTGGCGGAGTTTGAATCGTATATGCAAAATGAGATGGTACGTTCTAATGGGCGGACAATGTATGATTGGGCAACACAGGCTCTTGGTAAATCTCAATTGACACGAGAGGTTTTGGGGCCAGCTGTTCGTTCTGTTATGAAAGCCACTGCTTATAAGCAAGGACTTAAAAACTCTTTGAACGATATCATCCCGCAAATCCGTGGAGTAGATGGGCGAGTATATATTCCTGGTAGCTCAATTAAAGGTGTTATTGATAGTGCTATAGTTTCATATATGCTTAGAAGAAATGCTAGGTTTAGAGCTGAAGTACAAGAAAAGCTAAAGGAAATTTTACAAAAATATAGAGATTTAAAGACGATAAGCGTCGTTGCGAACGTGAAATAGATTCCATATTACGTAAAGTTAATAGGATAATTGATTGTAATATACAAGTATTATTTAAGAATTCAACAAAGAAAGTTAACGGCATATTAGCCAGTGCTTTCCGAGGTATTTCTGTTTCAGATGCTATGTCTAATAACATAATTCAAACAGAAGTGTTGAAGAAAGAAGATGCCGGTGTTGATGAAGATGGGACTCATGATGTTCCGGTTAATCGAGAGTGTATTCTACCAAATCAAACATTATCATTTACGTTGACTCTTGATACAGCAATGACAAAGGAAATTGGGATTACTAGCATAGATCAAGTATTAGAAATTTTACAACAAGATTTTGATACTACACATGAGTTATTAATCTCTAAATTTACAAAGGTGAATCCTTCTGTATTTAAAGCTTTAGTGCCAGCGAATGCTTTTATTGGTGGAAATACAGGCTTTATTCAAAAAACGGTAATTATGGCGGCTTTCACAGACGATATTAATAAAGGTATTGAGGTCATTAGAGCTATTTTAGACGTGAATTTTAAAAAGGCTGGTCATGATAGGAAAGATAAATTTATGGCCCCACGTGCTATTAAACTAGTGAAGTGGAATGGACATTATTATGAGATGGGGGGCCTTCGTATTGGTAGATAATGTAGAAATTATGTCCATAGAGTTGAGTATTACCGCTGATCCATCTATAAAAATTGTACAGTCCATCGGTAGCGTATTACATGGTGTGTTGATGGAACTAGTAGGGACGGAATATGCAGGTCAATTACATGAAACAGGCCTGCGTCCTTACAGCCAGTTTGTTTATTTTGATAAAGAACGAGGCCAGTATATATGGCGACTTTCTGCTGTAACAGCTGAAGCAGTGAATCGAATATTACGACCTGTACTTGAGATGCCTGATAAAATCTATTTAAAGCAAAAACGAGGGCATATCTATATTCAAAAGAGAACCGTGTTAGAAGAAACCTCTTATGAAGCATTAATGGCCAAGTTCTGGAGCGGAGATGTGGAATATACACAGGCTAAATTACAATGTTTGTCTACCACTAGTTTTAAGGTAGATCAACAGTATACGATTTTCCCTGAAGCATTTCGAATCTATCGCTATTTATTACGTCAATGGAATCAGTTTACCTCTTATGAGATGATGGATTCAGATGACTTATTAGCAGCACTTGAGTCAGCCGTTTTTATTCGTGATTATAATCTACGGATGGGGATGTATGGACTAGAAGGTATTAAAATCAGAGGATTCCGAGGACAAATTGTAATGCAATTTAAACGGAATTTAGTGATGCAACGCATATTGTCTTTACTAACCTATTATAGTCAGTTTACTGGTTTAGGGATTAAAACGGCACTAGGCATGGGCGGAGTACAAAGCGAAGTAATCCATTATTGATTCTTTAGTTCTTTCTATGGTAAGCCGTAATATGGTGGAATTATCTGATTTTGATAATTCAGATAAGGGGTGTTACCTAACCACAGAAGGGCGAAAAGGATTTTTGATTGCTTATAATAAGAAAATTCGCTCTGAAAATCAATATATTGATGATAGAAAAAGCTACCGAGAATCTATTTACAAGCAATGTAAACAATTTGCCAGTGCCATTGTGCATGAAGATGTAGATTTGTATACGCCATTGGAGATTCACTGATATGAAAAATTTTATAGTATTAGTTATCTATGAAGTAGTTGATAATAAAACACGCAATCATCTTGTAAAATGTTTAGAACGGTATGGCGTACGTGTTCAGAAATCTGCATTTGAGGCATTGCTCAATAGGAAGCAATATGATGTAATGATGCGTCGGGCAAGTCGAATTATTAATCCAGTAGAGGATTCCCTACGAGTATATATACTTGATGATATTATTAATATTTATACATGGGGGATAGGCGAGAGAAAAGAGCAGGATTGTATCATTTTGTAATGTGGTAATGCATTGATTAGTATAGTTATTTAATAAAAAATAGTAGAATTATCTTTGCTTTATTAGATATATCTAATGTATTGGTATTGATGATTCTACTATTGTATTTAACTTGTTTTTTTATGCTATAATATATCTAGATTATAACCCTGTGAAATAAAATCTCCGCCGTTGTGATAATGGCGCGGTTTACAGGTGTTATTTTAGTATACTAAAGTGCTGTTTGTGGTCGATTTACAATCTCCGCCGTTAATGGTATTTTTAGGCTAGATAACATCTATTGTTTCAGATACAGGGTTAAATTAAATAATCCCCTGATGGGGACGGAAACGGACAATTAGTCTCGACCTTAATTGTTTTTAACAATTCCATAGAGTTAAATTAAATAATCCCCTGATGGGGACGGAAACTCTAAATTGTCGCGGTTTTCTACAACCATACCAGATGCTTTATAGTTAAATTAAATAATCCCCTGATGGGGACGGAAAGACCGTTTCTGAGAATTCGTTATAGGTTAATAATAGTGCATAGTTAAATTAAATAATCCCCTGATGGGGACGGAAAGGTAAACAACGCTACTTGACATTTCGGTAACTCCTGTGCTAAAGGTTAAATTAAATAATCCCCTGATGGGGACGGAAACTTTAAATCTTTTACTAAGCATTCAGTATCAGAGATTTCTGTATAGTTAAATTAAATAATCCCCTGATGGAGACGGAAACTCCGTTTTTGTGTTGTAATAGTATTTTAATATTTCACAAAATGTTAAATTAAATAATCCCCTGATGGGGACGGAAATTTATTACAGTACCGAAACGCTTTCATTCATTATATGTAAAATATGTTAAATTAAATAATCTCTGACGGGGACTGAAACGCTAGTTTAGAAAGGATTGCCATTAAGGCTGTTTGTTCGTCATGTTAGATTAAATAATCCCCTGCTGGGGACGGAAACGCCTCACGTTTTTTTCCATGATTTCCTTAATTTTTTTGATTATCAGTTAAATTAAATAATCTCTGACGGGGGCGGAAATACTAGTTTAGCAAGGAGTGCCATAAGCACATCTTGTTCATTTTGGTTGAATTAAATAATCTATTGTAATATAATTTTCAAAAAAATTTATTATATATTTTTTTAAATTTACTAGTTGTCTGTTTATGACATGAGTTACATGAAAAAGTAGCATTACTATCCGTAATATAGATCACTTGGCATATGCCATCTGTGTCTATACGTTAGTAATGCTACTTTTATTCTGATACTAGATTTATTCTGTTAAATATTTTATTACTTTAGTTTCGTTAGATATGCATTTAGCATGTCTAATCGTTCGGCAAATAATGTTTTCATCATAGTAAGACGATCTTCCGTAATATTTGGATTTTTTGCATATATGGAATCCATCAATTCCATCGCTGTTTTAGACAATGACTGCGGAATTGGTAGTGGTGTTGTTACATGTTTTATTTGCTTATCATGTTTCGATTTAAATGGTAATGACGGGTACGTATGGAATGGTCTATGTGGATTAATCGTTATTTCGTTGTACCATAAGGTATTACCGTTATCGAAGATAGGTGCCATGCCAAGGAATTCAAGTGTTGTAGAATTCCGTAAAAATCCAAAGTTACCATAATGACGGTCGTCATTTAGTATTAGATAGTCTAAAGCAAGCGTTGCATCTAAATGGGCTTTCACATTTGGAATTGAAAACTGTGCACACTGATCTAAGAACGCTTGGTATTTATTATCACGTCGTTTAAGTGGCGTTGCTATGTGCCATGCAGGGATGTATTCAATGTCTCCGCTCGTAAATAGTGGGCAAAATGACACGATTTCACCAGATGTGATTGTTTCTAATTCATATGTTACATGGTGAAAGTTTAGTTCTTTGCATAATTTTGACACAAATACTTCATTAAATGGTTGTTGATTGAGGAAGTTTCCTGCTTTTAATAGGCGAATACTTTTTTATGTTGCACCCACATCTGACGAAGAGACCCGTTTACAGATGAATTCGGTGTAATTAAATCAATGTCGATATCATCAGAATCGGATAAGAATAGAGGTGTATCAACAATAGGATGGTCATAAAAATTGATAGTATTCCAATCTAAACTAGAGTGTATCGGTTTCATCCAATAGTGGTCAGATAGATTAAGTTGATATGATTTTAATGAAAATTCTAATGCATCTGATGCGTGGTAGGCCTCTAGTAGATCTTCTAAATTAGGTCTAGAGCTTGGTATAGCATGATACCTTAAAAAATCATTAAGTGCGATTTCTTGGTTGTCCATGACCATCATATTCAATGGTTTGTGATCTGGATTTATGATTTCAGTAATCTTGGTTACTGTTAAAGTATCATCTAATATTGCTGTTAACACAGGAATATTTTTATGCATTAGGATATACGTACACATAGCATCACCTCCTTTATTGTCAAATTTTATAATTACATATATTATAATGTAAAATAGAGCTATAGGTATACATTTTACATAGTAATCAAATATTTCTTAATAAAATGACTGTTAGCAAAACAAAACGCCCCCTTCACAGCAACCATCTAAGGCTGCCAATGAAGGGGGCGTTTTGCATTGTAGTAAGAAAGTTAGTAAACATTTAGACGGAATCTAAATGTATGTATATAAGGCCATACAGCTTACGATAAGAGGGGGGAAGTTGCATCCTATTGGGAGTAGTATTGCATAAAAAGGGGAAATGTATTAGGATGCGTCTCTCATAGATATGCAAGGGATATACAGGGGGAGATATCTATGGTTGTACAACTATATGGCCGTATATAACGGTAGGTAATATAAATTAGAATTTATGAGTGAATCCCGCGTTTACGCCCCAGTCTGATTGGTAATCACCAGATAGACCAGTGGTAACGTCCGCATATACGCTGTTGTTCGTATTGAAACCATAACGGCCGCCGAATGCGAGTTCAGTCCACGTGCCTTTGAGGTCTTGTTCTGTCAATTTTACGGCATTACCGCTAGCATAGGTAGTTTTTACATTGCCTGTGAAAGCATGACCTGCCGCCAAGCGTGTATATAGGTTACCATTGCTGAATTGCTTACCTACTTCAAGGCCAAGTTTGCCGGATGTGCTATTTACACTAGCTTGGTTAACAGAGACGTTGCCTGCTGTAAAATCACGACCACCGAAGTATGTATAGTTCAATTGTGCTTGTGGTTCTACATAGAAACCATTGTCGGATTTTATTGTTTTACCGTAGCGAACGCCGATGCTATAAGCATTAGATTTTACATCGCCAGATTTAGCTTGGCCGATTTCATTACGTGCTGTAAATTCATTAGAAATACGACCTACTTGAGACTCTACCTGTACATATTGATCCTTACCAAGGTCTTTTAAACCATATGCGCCAACGGCGTAGGATTTTACCTTGCCGGAACCATTGAATACATAATCTTCAGAACCGCGTAGGTAAGAAACTTGACCACCAACAGTCCAGTCTCGGCTTGTTTTAGTATCATAACCGCCTTGGATACTTGTGTAATCAGTAGCTGTATTGATACCGTCATTTGAATAATTATATCTACCGCCACCAATACGAGCCCAAATACCTGTTGGCGCACCTTGTTGTAATTGGATAGCACGATTCATATCGTTCGTCATTGTACGCCATGCGTTGATATTGCCAACTACAGCAGAACGAATGCCACGCATATGAGGTGTATCATATGCACCTGTGGTTACTACAGGGCTTGGAGTTACAGGCGTAGGCGCTGGGGTAACAGGCGTAACCGGAGTTACAGGGCTAGGAGCCGGAGTAACTGGAGTTACAGGGGTAGGCACTGGAGTAACCGGAGTTACAGGGCTAGGTGCCGGAGTAACAGGAGTTACTGGTATTGGAGCTGGCGTAGGCGTTGGAGTAGGAGTAGGAGCCGCATAGGAACCTTGACCATTACCGTTTTGCCATGTAATAGCACCTTCTTTTTGGTCTGTAGTTAATGCTTTTTGGAAGCTTGACACGATGCCATTAGAAGCGATGGATACGGTACCAGAAAGGTTTCTTTCACCATTCATGTAATTTTCGTAATAGAATTTGTGTGCTAGATTATCTAGAATTTTGTTTACATTGCTTTCAGAGGACGTATCGAGATGATCGCCTGTGACATAGCCATGAACGCCAGAACCAGCCGTAGCGGATTTTACGATAAAATTACCGCCTTCAATATCAGATGCGTCAAGGCCTGTTTTTTGAGCGGGCGGTTTAGCGAAATTTAAACCAGTACCAGCGCTCATGTCGTAGATGACATTGATATGGCCATCCAAGTTGTTGACATGAATGTCGCTGCGAGAATCTTGGGAAATACGGCTAAAGCCCTCACGTGTACGCGTGCCTTTAAGGGTATTGATGCTACTGCGCGCTGTTTTACCATCAATTTTGAAAGCTTCCAAGCCGCCCATGTTATCATGGCTCCACATACCACCATCAAAGGTCATATTGATTTCGCCGCCCTTATCTTCTAAGGTGTTCACAGCCTTGCCGGTAAATTGGTTAGGGCTATTGTGCGCACGGCCGAGGCCAATATTAATCACAGATGGTTGCTGTTGTTGGTGTGGAGGCATCATTTTATCAGATACAAGTATATTACCTTGCATATTAAATACTTTATGTTTTACCGTACCTGCATCATCGATACCAAGATTAATTTTACTGTTATAGGCAAATGCTAGTGGATAGGGTGCGTCCCATGGAGCGGTATTCACGTTCATAACCCCGCCATCCACTTGAATAGAACTATTATCTAGCATGCCTGTAATGAAAGCTGGTTGGTGATGGCGCTTAGGTAATTGGTTTTGATCAGGCGTATCTAAGGAGGCAATAGTCACTTGACCGCCGTTTGATGCAATGACACCTGTTGCTGTCGTATCGCCAGTGCTTTCAAATTTACTTTCAGAACCTACGGCAAACACATTGCCATTAGAACCGAGGCCTGCTGCCGCCCACGTGCTAGGAAGGGCCACTGTAGATGACAACATGGTCATCATTACAGCGGACAATAACATCTTATTTCTCGCTCTCATTCTCTTACACCTCAACTATATTACTTAATTTGTCATTTATTTTTTATATTGTGAAAGACTCTTCATAAATGAATATATATCTATCGGTTGATTTAATACTCTCTTATATAATGAAAGATAGATATATACTCACTTTATAAAGAATTAATGCCTAACACATTTAAAAATATATTTAAAAATAATATAACATTTTTTTCGTGAAATGTAAATGAATTTTCGTAATTTTTATTTTTAAAAAAATATTTAAAAATATTAATAGATGAGTTACATATTAGGGGCAGTGAATACGATGTATAGTATTCTTTACAAACCTAGTGAGCATGGGTATTATATGTATGTATAGTGCGATTTCTAGTAATAGGCTAGTTGTAGTATAGAAAGGAGCCTTCATGAAAGTCACTTGTTCCTGGCCCACAACGCCACTGTATCAGGCGTATCATGATTATGAATGGGGGCGTCCGATTCATGATGACCAACGTCAATTTGAACATTTATGTTTAGAGAGCCTACAATGCGGTCTGAGTTGGCTTACCATTTTGAATAAACGAGACGTTATACGTCATTGCTTTGAACATTTTGATGTTGATGCGGTAGCTCAATATACGGAAACAGATATAGAGCGTATTATGAGTACAGAGGGAATGTTAAAATCCCGCAAGAAGATTGAGGCCATCATCAATAATGCACAGGCGTTCCAACGCATTCAAGACGAATTTGGATCCTTTTGCGAATATATATGGGCTTTCACCAATCATAAGACTCTTATTTATGAAGGCCATTCTGAGGGAAAGGTGCCTGCTAAAAATGAATTATCTACGCGCATTAGCAAAGACCTTAAGAAACGAGGGTTCAAATTTGTAGGACCTGTGACCATCTATTCCCATTTACAAGCTAGTGGTCTCATCAATGATCACGGCAAGGATTGCCCTTGTTTTAATGAAATCAATGAGGCCAATCCTGTGGTTTATATGACAATAGATGATTAATATAAATAGAACCGTATCTACTGAAACATAGATACGGTTTTTTGTGATATTTTATATTGATTGTTATCGATATAGTTGATATACTACGTTCATAATAACTTTCATACGTAAGGGAAGGATAAGAAGATGATTGGTTTAGGTACGGTTATCAACATGGGGCTCATTATCGGTGGTAGTATTATTGGGCTCACGTGCGGCCGATTTATGAAGGACAATTTAAAACAAACCCTTATGGTAGTATGTGGTATCATCGTGCTGTTACTAGGGATGAGCGGGGCCATGCAATTTATGCTGGTTATCGTTAATGGTTCCTTGCAAACTACTGGACCTTTGTTGATGATTATCAGCATGGTAGTTGGTGCTGTGATTGGTGAAATCATTGATTTAGACCGATGGATTACGGTCTTTGGTGACTGGGTGAAAGATAAAACCGGTAATACAGGGGACCCTAAGTTTACGCAAGCGTTTATCACTGCATCGCTTACGTTTACGGTTGGTGCGATGGGCGTGCTCGGTTCCATTCAAGATGGATTGACAGGAGATTACCAAACCTTGCTACTCAAAGGAATTCTTGATGGTGTTATCGTTATGGTTATGACCTCATCCATGGGGAAGGGCGCATTGTTTTCCTTCATTCCTGTAGGTATCACGCAGTGGTTGATCACGGCCTTAGCGCATGTTGCGGCGCCACTTATGACACAGCAGGCTATCGACAATTTATCCTATGTAGGATCCATCTTAATTTTCTGTGTAGGCATTAATATAATTTGGCCTAATAAGATTCGTTTAGCTAATTTATTACCTGCTATTTTTATCGCTATGGGCCTTACGTTTTTAATTTAAATTTAAATTTTAAGAACCCTCTTTACATTATGTGTAAAGAGGGTTACTATATTCTCAATATAATTTTCTTGTAGTTAAAATGGTTTCCCCTAGAAACGCATGTTATCGCGGTCTAGCGGATGCAAAAGGGCCTTTCTTCGCCGAACGGTTCTAGAAACCAGAAAGGACATGATGAGCGAACAAGTTTCTGTTTCAAAATCTAATATTCGTGGTGCTTTTGGTGCATTTTTTATTCCTGGTATGTATACTGCCTTATGGGCCGGATTTGTGCCATATTTAAAAGCGAAACTAAGCATCGGTGAGGATGTATTAGGTTCCATGATTTTGTTGCTCGGTGTAGTTCTTGTTTATCCATGGCTATAGCCGGTAAGCTTGTAGAAAGCTTTGGCTGTAAGAAAGTCGTTTTATTGGCTAGTTTTATCGGCATGTTGTCTCTAGCTATAGTTACCATGTGTTCTACAATTGTGACAACCACAATAGCCTTATTCTTCTTTGGTATTGGCGTAGGCCTTAGTGGTGCTTCTGCTAACTTACAAGCTATTTTAACGGAAAAGGTGAGTAAAAAGCATTTAATGGGGGCTTATCACGGAGGTTGGAGCCTAGGTGGTTTTGCGGGTGCTGGGGTATTGCTTGTTCTTTTAAAACTATTATCTTTGCCTGTAAATGAAAGTATTTGGGGACTTCTCATCATACTTTTTATTGCGATGATTGCAGTTAGTCAATTTATGTTAACCTTTGGTAGTGATCCAAATGCAAAGGTTGTAAAAAAATCTAAAAGCCCATTATCATTTCATCCAATTGCCATCATTTTTGGTCTCTTATCCTTTGTATCCTATTTAGTAGAGGGGGCCGTAGGTGACTGGAGTGCGCTTTACTTATTTGAAGATAAAGGTATTGTTATTCAAGAAGCTGTCATGGGCGTCATGCTTTTTAATGGTACCATGTGTATTGGTCGCCTTCTTGGCAATACAATCGGTAAACATGTAACTTCTAAGCAAGTTGTTGTAGGTGGTTACTTACTAGGTGCTATTGCCATGGCACTCATCGTGTTCTTACCTGGCCATGCTTCTATGTATACGTACTTATTACTAGGTATCTCTTTAGCTATGGTTGTACCAAATCTATTCTCCGCTATGGGTGAACAAAATGTAATTCCAATGACACAAGCAGTAGCAACATCTACTATGCTCGGTTATATGGGTATTTTGATGGGACCTGCGTTGATTGGCTTCATCGCTCATGGTACGAGCCTTACCATTGCATTCATTGTATTGACTGCATTGCTTGTTATTAGTGCTGGTATCGGCAAATATGCATATCATTTAATGAGTAAAGATTGTGGAATAGAAGAATAATCTATTGAGCATAAAAAAGAAGAGGGGCTGCGATTCGTGTGAATTGTAGCCCCTCTTGGTATGTTAGTAACCGATTAGCGGTCGCCGTTGAAGATGGAGTTTTTAACAAGAACGTAGTCTACTTTGCGAATAGCTTGTAGAGTAGTACCACCAGCGTAGGAGATAGCAGATTGTAAATCTTGTTCCATTTCGATTAATGTATCGAAGATAGAGCCTTTGGAAGGAATGAAGATTTTTTTGCCTTCTACGTTTTTACGTTCCCCTTTTTGGAATTCGGAAGCGGAACCAAAGTATTCTTTTACAGCTTTGCCGTCAACGATTTTTTCTTCCCCTGGAGATTCTTGGTGACCAGCGAATAGGGAACCAATCATAACCATAGTAGCGCCAAAGCGGATGGATTTAGCGATGTCGCCATGATCGCGGATACCGCCGTCAGCGATGATAGGTTTTGTAGCTGCTTTTGCACACCAACGTACAGCAGCCAATTGCCAACCACCAGTACCAAAGCCAGTTTTTAATTTTGTAATACAAACCTTGCCAGGACCGATACCTACTTTTGTAGCATCAGCACCAGCATTTTCAAGTTCACGAACTGCTTCTGGAGTACCTACGTTACCAGCGATAACGAATGTTGTTGGTAAATTCTTTTTAATGTATTGAATCATATTGATAACCGCATTGGAATGACCATGTGCGATATCGATTGTGATATAATCAGGAATAAGGTTAGCTTTCGCTAATTCATCAACTAATGCAAATTCTTCTTCCTTTACGCCGATTGAAATAGAAGAATATAAGTTTTTTTCTTGCATGCGTTTTACAAAGTCGAGACGGCGTTCAGGTTGAAAACGATGCATGATATAGAAATAGCCTTTTTCTGCTAGTTTTTCAGCTAACTCTTCATCAATGATAGTTTGCATGTTTGCAGGAACTACAGGCAATTTAAATGTACGATTACCTAGTTTAACATGAGTATCACATTCGCTACGGCTGTTTACGATACATTTATTAGGAATCAGTTGTACGTCTTCATAATCGAAGATGTTAGTTGTATTAATCATAGTTTCTATATCTCCTTTGAGGTATAATAAATTGAACCTGTACCATTATACTGAATTTGTTTTCAATTTTCAATACATTCCGAATATTAAAAACACTCATATAGTTATTATACAATTTTATAGGTAGCTTGTCTGTACATTTTCTCTATGTTCAGCCCATTATACAAACATTATATTAATAGGAGGTTATTTTAATGGAACATTCCAAGACACGCATGATAGCAGAAGCCGGTGTAGCTATTGCTATTGCACAAGTATTATCTTTTATTACACTTTTTCATATGCCTCAAGGCGGTTCCATTAAGGCCGCGTCCATGGTGCCTCTCATGATTTTTGCATATCGCTGGGGTGGTACACGCGGTATTTTGGCTGGTGTTGTATATGGTATACTTCATTTCTTGCTCGGGTTTAAATCATCTATCCATTATCTCAGCATCATCTTAGACTATCTTGTAGCCTATGGTGTTATTGGTGTGTGCGGATACTTTAAGGACAATACTACCGGTCTTATTAGTGGATCTATTGTTGCCATTGCGCTTCGTTGGTTTGCGTCCGTAACAAGTGGTGCCGTTGTGTTTGCTAGCTATGCGCCACAAGGTCAAACCCATGGATTTACTCTATGATTTATAATGCATCTTATATGGTGCCAGATGGAATTCTTAATATTGTTGTGTTGTTGTTTGTTTACCAAGGGGTAAAAAGAGGGTTGAGACGCGGTGCTTAATTTAGGCGTAATTATTTTGGCTGGTGGCCTAAGTTCACGCATGGGATATCCTAAGGCTTTATTGCCTTGGACGAATGGTGAAAGCCTTATTTCTCATGCGCTGCGCAATGCATTAGAACATGATGCCAATGATATACTTATTTCTATCGGTGACGATGAAAGTCTAGGCCAAGCCATTCAGGCTAATATTATCGACACATTGTCGAATAAAGAAAAAGAAAAAGTTTCTATCGTTCGGGATTCTGTACCTCGAAGTGGCCCGTTAGGCGGATTATATAGCACATTAGCCGTAGGCCAGAGTCATGCCTATGCGGTGTTAGCCGTAGATATGCCATTTATGGATTTTAATTTATATTACGATTGGCTCTACCAAGTAGAGGGCGATGACTGGCGTGTTATTGTGCCTGTTGGTGAAGCGGACGCTATGAGCCGATGGCGGGGATATATAAGCCATCCATTGCTCCATTATTGCAAACCGCTTTAGCAGGAGAGGATATATCTTTGCAGCATGCATTAGATGTTGTAGGACCTGTGGTAACTATCGATGCAGGTGATACCTGTCATCATTTACGCAATGTGAATCATATAGAGGATTATAAGTGGGCCCGCGCAGAGGCTGTTAATGCGAATCGTACTGTATCGCTTATTAGTGTAGTTGCTTCAAAACGTAAAACGGGCAAGACAACGGTGGTAACGCGACTTGTTGGAGAATTAGAACGAATTGGATTCTCCGTAGGTGTTGTAAAAAGCGATAAACATGGCTTTCACATGGATTATGAAGGAACCGATACGGATCTTGCTATGAAAGCAGGCGCCACGGCCGTAGCGATTGCGGGTCCAACGGAAACGGCCATACGCATTAGAACCGAAGAGCAATCGAATTTGTATGATTTGGTACAGCAATTACCTGTAGATATTGCTATACTTGAAACGAGATCTCAAGGCGTATTCCCTATTGTAGAGGTTACGCGTGAAGGTTATACAGAATCACTGATATCGAGTGAATTAGAGAGGGTAGCGACCGTGGAGGTCACTAGTTTAGATTCATGCATACCGGATTTGGTGTGCCGTATACAAGATATGATGAGGAATATAGATGATAGCCGTTACTGTTGACGAAGCGCTTCATTTGTGGAATGAAGCATTAGAAAAACAACATCATAAAATTGAGACCATTCCTGTGGGCGATGCAAAAGGCTGTGTGCTAGCAGAAGATGTGTTGGCCCCAACCGATGTACCTGCCTTTCATAAATCTGCGATGGACGGCTATGCATTAGCCTATGAGCCTAGTTGTGATGAATATATTGTGGATGGCATTATCGGTGCTGGTGTCGTATGGGATAAAACTGTAGCAACAGGCCATGCGGTACGTATCATGACCGGCGCTCCTGTACCTAGTACATGCGATACTGTTATTATGCAGGAACAAGTAAAAGGAACTGGTGAAATCGGTTCTACAATTACCATTCAAGGCAATCAGAAAAAAGGAAGCCACATCATTCCGCGCGGCGAAGAATGCACGGCTGGTACCGTTGTCATTCCTAAGGGCACAGAAATAACCTCTACAGTACAGACTATTTTAACTGGGTTAGGGTATACGGATGTATCTGTGTATGCCATGCCACGTGTTCTTGTTCTCACATCCGGCCATGAAGTTATCGAACCTGGCGAACCGTTGGTTGCTGGGAAAATCTACAACTCCAATCGTATGATGATCTGCAGCTTGCTAGATGATTTAGGGTTCCGTCATATCACACATTATCATGTGAGCGATGCGCCGGATAAACTAGATGCAGAAATTAAACGCGTTCTTGAACTCAGTGAACAAGCGGATATTATCATCAGCTCCGGCGGTGTATCTGTAGGCATGTTTGATACGATGCCTCTTATATATGAAATTGGGTGCCAAAACACTCTATGAACGCATCCAAATGCGACCTGGCGCAGCCTCCTATGGGGCCGTTACTGAAAAAGGACAATTTATCTTTGGTTTGTCGGGAAATCCTGGTGCAGCCTTTAATGGTTGGCATCTATTAGTCGTTCCTACATTGCGTCGATATAAAGGCATTAAAAATTGGGCCACTCCAGTACTAAATTGCGTAATGGATTGTGACCTGTCTAAACGTAATGCCTTTGATCGTTACGTACAAGGTAAGGTTATATTCGGCGATGGACAACCACGTTTCGTGGCAAATCGTCACTTTAACAGTAGTAGCATGCTTGGATTATATACTGTTAATGCCTTAGCCTGCATACCGCAAGGTGTACATGAAGTACACGAAGGGGATATATTTAAGGTGTATTTGCTAGGCATATTACCAACAATATAATAAATTACATGGGGACTCGTATATGAGTCCCTTTTTAAATTAGAACAGGCCTGTTCTAATTTTTGGGACCATATGTATAGGCCTGCTGCCAATACTACAGGCCTGTACTAATTTGGGGACCCTATGTATAGGCTCATAGCAAATAGAACAGGTCTGTTCTATTTTTGGGGACCATATGTATAGGCTTACTGCCAATACTACAGGCCTGTACTAATTTTGGGAACAGTATGTATTGGAATCGATATTAAAAGATAAAGATATTATTGACCATAATTGAATGAATATATCATAATTAAAGCATCTCTTTGATTGGAACGAGATGCTTTTTTGCATATGGAGCGATTAATGCTATGGATTATTTCGATTATACTTACAAGCACAATTATATAGAGTTCAGCAGCAGTATATATAAGGTTGGTACTTATAATTACAATTGGCACGGAGGTACGGAGATTTTTTTATTCTCTTAAAAGGTCGTGTTGAGATGAGTTGTAATGACGAGACTTTCACAATGGAACCTCTTGATGTTGTCATTATTTCGCCTCAGGTGGGACATTCAACACTCGCTCTAGAAGAGGATGTGGTTGCCTTTGTTATTCAGGTTGGTAATGAATTTTATCAACAGTATGATCCGGATTTTGGCATGTATGAGTTTGTTATTCGTTCCGATGCGAGCACACGTCGTAATGAATTTTTTACGACCTTACGCCATCATGCGGCCATGACGATGTTGTTAATGAATAAAGGTGAAAACCCAATTCATCGTATGTGGATAGAGCATCATTATTTGGCTTTAGCGGGGGATGTATTTAGGAATTTGATCCTGTTAAAAAGGTTCATGAAAAATGCAAGACCTGGTGATATTAAACCGGCTACCTTTTGATAAAATGATTGAGTATATCGACGAACATTATCAACAAAAAGTTAGAGCTTGAAGATATTGCGAGAATAGGTGGCTATAATGTGGCCTATACATCACAATTCTTTAAACGGCAAATGGGCATTTCCTTTGTGGATTATGTGTTGCGGTTGAGATTGCGAGATGCTACAACACAATTAACTAGTACGGATGAAGCTGTTGCAAGGATTGCAAGTAGTTGTGGATTTTCAGATATTAAAAGCGTTTAATATAGCTTTCAAAAAAAGCATTTCCATATGACACCTACAGAATATCGTAGGCAAGTAAAAAGAAATCGGACGTAAAAACCATGATGCAAGATTCGAAGGAAATTATTTCGGTTGAAAAATCAAGATGTGCTAGACGTATTACAATCCTTCTTATCTTATGAAGATGACGCTAGAGCAAAGGCTGAGTTAGAGTTTATGAGCCATAAGCTAGAATCATTGAAAGCAAAGCTCGCTGATGTTGTGAGTGAGTTGTAATTATTTGGAGCGGCAAAATATTTTTTTGTAGCATATAGAAAAAAATTAGACCTAGGTGATTTTCTATATATTTAAAAAAATCATATATTTATTAGAAGAGCATTACTGTTGATAAGTAGTGCTCTTTTTTTATAGGAAAAATCTATAGATTTTAGATTGATCAAAAATGAGAAAAAAATAGTGATAATTCCATATGTTTTCTATGATTTTTACCTAAAAAAAGTACCTTTTTAATATGGATAGTTATATCTACCAAAACGAGTAGAATATGATTCATCAGATAACAAACACGTATTGAGTTACTAGTTTTGGAGGATATAATGACTCGTATTAAATTCATGGAAAACGTAGGTAAAGTTGCAACAGTTACAGCAGTAGCAATGTATGTTTCTTATTTTCCACAAATTATGAACAACCTAGCTCATCCAGGCACAGGCGATTGGATTCAACCACTTGTAGCAGCTATTAACTGTACATTATGGGTAGCGTATGGTTTATTTAAAGAACATAGAGATATCCCAGTTGCATTGGCCAATGCACCAGGCATCTTCTTCGGCTTAGCAGCAGCTATTACAGCTCTTATGTAATGTTGCACATAAGAGTTTCAGATCGACTTCTCTTTCGTGGGATTTGATATGACTTAATTAATAAATAATCTTAAGATACTGTTGACCGTTGTTAAACATATATATCATAATAAATGCATCCCTTGGATTTATTAGGGATGCATTTTTATGTTAGATGATGAGGTAATTATGGATTACTTTTACTATACCTATAAACATAATCACATAGACTTTAGTAGCCATATATACAAGGTTAGTACTTATCATTACAATTGGCATGGAGAAACGGAAATTCTTATTTTGCTAAAGGGCCGTATCGAGATGAGTTGCAATAGTGAGGTTTTCACAATGGAACCTCTCGACTCTATCATTATTTCCCCTCAAGTGGGGCATGCGACGTTGGCATTAGAGCAGGATACGACGGCATTGGTTATTCATGTAGGTAAGGATTTCTTTCAACAATTTGATCCGAACTTTGGAATGTATCAATTTGTAGTACGTTCAGATGAATCGAATCGTCACAATCCATTCTTTACATCCTTGCGTCATCATGCGGCTATGACGATGTTGTTGATGGCAGATGGTGAAAGCCCAGATAATCGGTTATGGCTAGAGCATCATTATTTGTCATTAGCTAGTAATCTATATAGTGAGATTGATGCGGTTAAGTCGATTCATGGTAAGCCTGTTGATATGACGGTGGCTACCTTTGATAAGATGATTGACTATATAGATAAAAATTATCAGCAAAAGATTGAATTAGAAGATATTGCCCAAATCGGTGGTTATAATGTGAACTATACATCTCAGTTTTTAAACGCCAATTAGGTGTTTCTTTTCTAGAATATGTGTTGCGCTTGAGGTTGCGTGAGGCCACTGTCCGTTTGGCTAATTCTACAGATAGTGTGGCTCATATTGCTAGTGATTGTGGATTTGCAGATATCAAAGCCTTTAATGTGTCCTTTAAAAAGCATTTTCATACAACCCCTTCAGAATATCGTAAGCAAGCAAAAGAGATGGGGCGCAAGACTAAGCTACATGATTGGAAGGAAATTATTTCCACTCAAGAACAAGATATTATAAGAATACTAGAATCCTTCGTTCCTTATCACGATGACTTGCAATATAAGGTTGAATTAGATAAGGCCAATCAAAAGTTACAGACTGTAAAGAAACAACTTAAATCTGTTGTGGATGGATTATGATATACAATCGTTAGGTATAGGTGATTTTGTATATTTCTTAATCCTATTAAAAGATATGGTGAAAGAGCATTGCTTTTCGATAGCAGTGCTCTTTTTTGTGCTTATATATAGGCAAAATTGTATATTATTAATAGTCTAAAAGAGGATTATTAGGGGGATTTTGTATGAGTTTAATAGACTTTCACCATCGAAAATGAACTTGTAAATTGGATAGTTATATCCTGAAAAAAGAGTACAATGAAATCATCGAAAGGAGCTAAGGTTCCGAAACAGAAATAATTAGCATTTAAATAATGAAGTCCTGTTGGAGGTTTACGATGAGTACGAAAGAACAACAAGTACAAGAGATGACAAATGTCATTGCCAAGTTTATTGCTTATATGGCAAAAAAATTACCTGATGATGTAGAGGCTAAAATCAAAGAATTAGCAGCAGACGAAAAAAATCCATTAGCTAAAACAATTTATGAAACTATGCATAAAAACATGGATCTTGCTTACGAATTGAATCGTCCTTCTTGCCAAGATACAGGGGTATTGCAATTCTGGGTGAAGGTTGGTTCTAACTATCCATTAATTGGTGAATTGGAAGAAATTTTGCGTAATGCTACATACCAAGCTACACAAGATGCACCGCTTCGTCATAACTGTGTAGAAACATTTGATGAGTTTAATACAGGTAAAAACATTGGCCGTACAGCACCATATATCATGTGGGATATCGTTCCTGGTCGTGATGATGTAGAAATTTTCCCTTACATGGCTGGTGGTGGATGTTCCTTGCCAGGCTCTGGTAAAACATTGATGCCAGGTGAAGGTTATGAAGGGGTTGCTAAATTCGTGTTAGATTTGATGACAAGCTATGGCTTGAATGCATGTCCTCCATTATTGGTTGGCGTAGGTATTGCTACATCTATCGATACAGCAGCGGTTATGTCCAAAAAGGCTTTGATGCGTCCTGTATCCTCTAAGGCTGAAAATGAAAAAGCAGCATATATGGAACAATTACTAGAAGATGGTATTAATGCATTACATCTTGGACCTCAAGGTATGGGCGGTGATAAATCCCTATGGGTGTAAACATCGAACATGGTTCTCGTCATCCATCTGTAATTTCTGTAGCTGTTAACGTTGGTTGCTGGAACCATCGTCGCGGACATATGGTATTTGATAAAGACGGTAAGTATGAAATTCTATCTCACAAAGGAGTGACATTCTAATGGCTAAACATATTTTGACAACACCAATCCAAGCATCTGATCTTGAAGGTATTAAAGCAGGGGATATTATTTACTTAAATGGTCACATCACAACATGCCGTGATGTAGCTCATCGTCGTCTTGTTGAATATGGCCGTGAATTACCAGTAGATGTTCGTAACGGTGCCATCTTGCATGCTGGTCCAATCGTGCGTGATCATGGGGATGATAAATTCGAAATGATTTCCGTAGGTCCTACTACATCTATGCGTATGGAAAAATTCGAATATGAATTTGTAAAACAAACAGGTGTACGCCTCATTGTTGGTAAAGGTGGCATGGGCCCTGAAACAACTCGTGCATGTAAAGATTTTGGTGCTCTTCACTGCGTATTCCCAGCAGGTAATGCCGTACTTGCTGCTACAGAAGTAGAAGAAATCGAATCTGCTAACTGGCGTGAACTCGGTATGCCTGAAACCTTGTGGACTTGCCGTGTAAAAGAATTCGGTCCACTCATCGTATCCATCGATGCAGAAGGCAATAACTACTTTGAAAATAAAAAAGTAGAATACAATGCGAAGAAAGAAGAAGTGTTAGAAGAAATCTATAAACACGTAAGCTTCATTAAATAATCGAATTGTGATCTCCAATTGTTGTTCTAGTAGTAATCTTTGTGCTTGGTGTGTTCATGACAAACTTCATGTCTAATACAGCTACCTGTGCATTATTGGTACCAATCAGTCTTAGCTTAGCATCTCAATTGGTATTATTGCCAATTCTGTGCCCCTTTTAATATATAAGGTATTATCTAGCGTTGTAGATATATGAAAAAGATTCATTATAAAAAAATAATTATATGATTTACATCACTGAGTTATATCTATATACTGTAGGCGTATGACTACCATGAAAGGAAAGTTCTCATGGATTATAGTGTTGCTGTTACATTGGGATTCCTCGTATTTGCAATCGTCATGTTTGCATTGGAGAAGATTCCATTGTCTATTACGGCTATGATTGTAGCCGTTGGTTTACATCTTTCTGGTGTATTAACCGCAACGGAAGCTTTCAAAGGCTTCGTTGACTCTAATGTTATTTTATTCATAGCTATGTTTATTATCGGTGCTGCTTTCTTTGAAACAGGTGTTGCTGTTGATGTAGGTAATGTTGTTAATAAATTTGCTAAACGAAACAATCCTTATTATCGCTATCATGATGCTTACAGGTATTATGTCTGGTTTCTTGTCCAACACAGGTACGGCAGCCGTTATGATTCCTGTTGTCATCGGTATTTGTAAAAAGGGTGGTTTCAACCAAACTAAATTCCTAATGCCAATCGTATTTGCAGCCGCTATGGGTGGTAATATTTCTATGATTGGTTCCCCTGGTAATATGATTGCAAACTCTAATTTGCAAGAGGCTGGTCTTGGTTCCTTTAGTTTCTTCGCTTATGGTGAAGTAGGTTTACCTATGCTTATCATCGGCACTCTATTCTATGCATTCATTGGCAAACGTTTCTTGCCAGAGGTTCCAACTCGTGAGCCTGATGCAAACTATCAAAAAAATGCTGACTTTGATCATGTTCCAATGTGGAAAAAATGGACAGCAGGTTTGGTGCTTGTATTGACTATTGCGGCTATGATTTTTGAAAAACAAATCGGTGTATCTTTAGCTGTTAGCGCTTGGATAGGTGCTCTTGTTATCGTAGCAACTGGGGTTATCACTGAAACAGAGGCTGTTAAGTCTATCGATATGAAGACAATTCTGTTGTTTGTAGGTTCCTTGGCTCTTGGTACAGCAATGGTAAAATCCGGCGCAGGTGCATTTATTGCAAACCTTATCGTTGATGGTTTGGGTGAGACACCTAACCCATTGGCCTTGTTAGCAGTGCTTTTCTTCTTGTCTGTATTCATGACAAACTTTATGTCCAATACAGCGGACGTTGCATTGTTGGCACCTATCGGCTTGTCCTTGGCATCTCAATTAGGCTTTGACCCAAAGCGATTCTCGTAGCTATCGTTATTTCCAGTTCTCTTGCATATGCTACACCAATCGGCATGCCTGCAAATACTATGGTGTATAACGTGGCGGGTTACAGCTTTAAGGATTATGTAAAAGCTGGCGTACCATTGATTATTGTATCTGCCATCGTTTCTTTGGTATTATTGCCAATTTTATTCCCATTTAACCCGTAATTTTATATAGGTAAGTCATACTAAACCGTCACCGTTGGTGGCGGTTTTATTTTGTTGAACTCCTTAGACTGTGTGTGCCTTAGCCTATTGATTAGAAAAAGCAATATACATATAAGTAAGAAATGATTAGACATAATCCATACTTTCACATATAATAGAAAGGTAACGAGTGTACAAATATACATTCACAGTAGACAAAACAGGTGGATAAGAGGAGGAATTATGCTTACCGATATTGAAATAGCTCAACAAAATAAGATGGAAAAAATTCAGGTTATTGCTGATAAATGTGGTCTTACACCTGATGATATAGAGCAATATGGTCATTATAAGGCAAAAATTTCCTTTGATGCCATTAAGCGTTTAGAAAATAAAAAAGACGGGAAATTAGTTCTCGTTACGGCTATTACGCCAACGCCAGCAGGGGAAGGTAAATCTACGACCTCTATTGGTTTGGTACAAGCATTAAATAAAATCGGTAAGAAGGCTATCGCCGCACTTCGCGAGCCATCGTTGGGACCTGTGTTCGGTATCAAGGGCGGCGCTGCTGGCGGCGGCTATGCACAAGTTGTACCAATGGATGATATTAATCTTCATTTTACCGGTGATATGCACGCCATTACAGCGGCAAATAATTTGTTGTCCGCTATGATTGATAATCACATCCACCAAGGTAATGAGCTCCAAATCGATTTGCGTCAAATTTCTTGGACCCGTGTTCTCGATATGAATGATCGTGCATTGCGTAACGTCACTGTCGCAATGGGTGGCAAGGTATGTGGCTTCCCTCGGGAAGATCATTTTATGATTACCGTTGCTTCTGAAATTATGGCTATTTTGTGCTTGGCCAAGGATCTAGAAGATTTGAAAGCCCGTTTTGGTCGCATCGTCATCGGTCCAAATCTCAAGGGTGAACCGGTGTATGTACATCAACTCGGATGTGAAGGTGCGATGGCTCTTCTTATGAAAGATGCTATTAAACCAAATCTTGTACAAACATTGGAACATACACCTGCCATCGTTCATGGCGGTCCATTTGCGAATATTGCTCATGGTTGTAACTCTGTAGTAGCTACAAAACTCGGTATGAAGCTTGGCGATATCGTCGTGACAGAAGCTGGCTTCGGAGCTGATCTAGGGGCTGAAAAGTTCCTCGACATTAAATGCCGTTATGGCGATATCTTCCCAAATGCTGTTGTCATCGTCGCTACATTACGCGCTCTTAAAATGCATGGTGGCGTGCCAAAACAAGAGTTAAATACAGAAAACGTAGAGGCTGTAACAAAGGGCTTCAGCAATTTACGTAAAGCAATTGAAAATATGCGTTTCTTTGGTGTACCTGTTATGGTTGCCATTAATAAATTCGTTACCGATACGGATGCGGAAATTGTGGAGTTAACACGGTTGTGCAATGACTATGGCGTGCCTGTAGAGCTTAATGAATGTTGGGAAAAAGGTGGCGAAGGCGGCATCGATATGGCTAAACGCGTTGTGGAACTCGTGGAAGGCAGCGAACCAACACCTAAATTCGTATATGAATTAACAGATAGTATTGAAGATAAAATTGATAAAATCGTTCGCACCATTTACGGCGGTGATGGTGTTACATTTGGGGCTAAAGCGAAAAAACAAATCGCTCAATTAAAAGAGTGGGGTCTTGATAATTTACCAGTATGTATGGCAAAGACGCAATATTCTTTATCCGATAACCCAGCCTTATTAGGTGCACCTACGGGTTTACAATTAATGTAACGGATATTCGTGTTGCTAATGGTGCAGGATTCCTAGTATGCCGCACCGGTGATGTTATGGTTATGCCAGGTTTACCTAAACGCCCTGCTGCACTTAACATGGACATTGATGCGGATGGTACCATTAAAGGATTGTTCTAACACTATGGTATTGTAATCGACATAGTATTTTTATTGACATCGTATACAGAGGGGGCAATGGCCCCCTTTGTTATTGAGGAGTATATATGGATTTATTGACGAGTTCTGTAAAAGATTTTGTAGCGGCAACTGCATCAAAGGAGCCTACTCCAGGTGGTGGGGCGATTGCGGCATTGACGGCAGCTACAGGTGCAGCATTGGCTGAAATGGTAGCGAATTTAACATTTGATAAAAAAGGATACGAAGATGTGCAAGACGAGATGCATCTTTTACAACAAAAAGCAGAGGTGATTCGTGAGAAAGCACTTTCACTAGCACAAGCAGATGCTAATGTATTTAATTTATTTATGGATGCTTTGGCATTGCCTAAAAATACGGATGAAGAAAAATTGGCGCGTACTGCTGCCATTCAACAGGCTTATAAAGATGCGGCTAAGGTACCGTTAGAAATTGGTATGATTAGTTATGAAATCTTTGATCTAGCTTATATAGTAGCTACAAAGGGCAATCAAAATCTCATTACCGATGGCATTATTGCTGCTATCAACGCGAGAGCCGCTGTAAAAGCTGCTTTTTTAAACGTACGCATCAATCTATCTGGTATTAAGGATGAAAGCTATGTAGCTGATTTAAAAGCGCAAATGAATCAAATTGAATCTGAATTAGATGAAAAGGAAGCATCCGTTTTGGCTTTGTACAAATAAATGGACGATAACATACTTTTACACGTGTAATGTTCGGAAAATATAGAAACAGAAAGTCTTAGAAAATAAAATTTCTAAGGCTTTTCTTTTCTCTATTGTTAAAATCCGAATAATAACGTAAAATATAAGTGTAATGTTTGTAGTTTAGAAAACAGGAGACCATTATGTCAGAACAAAACAATACTGTTGACTCTATGTTGCCAATACCTAAGCTGTTTGCCTATGGTTTACAACACGTATTAGCAATGTATGCCGGTGCTGTAGCGGTACCAATCATTATTGCGCAAGCTATGCATTTGCCTGTAGAGGATTTAATTCGACTTATTACAGCGGACTTGTTTACTTGCGGTATTGCCACACTTATCCAAACATTAGGGTTTGGCAATATTGGTGGTCGTATCCCGATGATTCAAGGTGTAACCTTTGCCTCTGTTGGACCTATGGCCATGATTGGGGCCCAACATGGTATGACCGCCATTTACGGTGCCATCATCATAGCCGGTATTTTTACTTTCTTAGTAGCACCATTTTTTAGTCGTTTAATTCGACTCTTCCCACCTGTTGTAACAGGCACCATTATTACAATCATTGGTATTAATCTCATGCCTGTAGCTGTAAACTGGATGGGGGGCGGTGTAGGCAATCCGCAGTTTGGTAGTCTTACCAACATCGGTCTCGGATTCCTTACATTCTTAATCGTTATCTTTACTTATAAATTTGCCAAAGGTTTTCTTGGTAATCTTTCCGTTTTAATTGGTCTTATTGGTGGTACAGCTATTGCTTTTGCAATGGGCGTAGCTAATTTTGCTGAAGTTGGCAAAGCTCATTGGCTGGCTGTTATTGAACCATTATACTTTGGATTACCAACATTTGATTGGGCCTCTGTACTTTCCATGGTAGTTGTTATGCTCGTTGTTATGGTTGAAACAACTGGTGATAGTATTGCAATCGGTGAAATCGTAGATAAAAAAATCGATCGTAAGGAATTGGCATCCATTATCCGTGCCGATGGTCTTTCCACTGTTATTGGTGGTATTCTTAACAGTTTCCCATATACAGCATTTGCTCAAAACGTTGGTCTTATCGCTGTAACACGCGTTAAAAGTCGTTTTGTAGTAGCTGCATCTGGTGTAATCTTAATTCTATTAGGCTTATTCCCTAAATTGGCGGCTGTTGTAGCAAGCATTCCAAATGCAGTGCTCGGTGGTGCTGGTATTGCCATGTTTGGTATGATTATTGCTAGCGGTATCCGTTCTCTTGGTAAAGTTAATTTTGATGGCAATCAAAAACTTGATGCTTGTGGCGATTAGTATCGGTGTTTCCATGATTCCTATCGCTGCACCAACATTCTATGCGCATTTCCCAGCATGGGCTCAAATTTTATTAAAAATCTGGTATTACATTCGGTAGTATCATGGCTATCCTCCTTAACCTATTGCTCAATGGCGTGAACAAGGGCGATGAATTCAAAGAAATGGGTCGTCGTTAATCGGCTTTCACCATTATTAATACTAAGAACTCTACTCGTAGTGGGTAGGGTTCTTTTTTTGAAAGTAATAATCTCCAAATAGTGACTAAACTCACAGGGGTTACACCTATATACTATGGTATAATAAATTGATAAATTTAGATAATTTGTTCCCATAAGAAGGGAAGGAGTTTATGGCTGAAGGTAAGATTATTGCCATCTCGATTAGCGAGAAAAAAGGGCAAAAGAAACATAATATTGAATCTGCCAATCTCATCGTAGATCACGGCATGGAAGGCGATGCACACGCAGGTAATTGGCATCGCCAAATTAGTTTACTCGGTATTAAGAGCATTGAGCATATGCGTGAAAAAGGGGCCGATGTAAAACCTGGTGATTTTGCTGAAAATATCACCGTCGAAGGCATTGTTTTGTATGATTTACCAGTTGGTACGAAATTACAACTAGGTCCTAAGGTGTTATTAGAGGTCACACAAATTGGTAAAGAATGCCATCATGGTTGCGAAATTATGAAACAAGTTGGATCTTGTATTATGCCTACGCAAGGAATTTTTGGTAAAGTTCTAAAAAATGGTACAATTAACGTAGGTGATGACGTATCCATTATTAAATAAGGATGTAAAGAGGTGTGCTATGAAGGATGCATGGGGCCGAACAATTGAATATGTACGTCTGTCGTTGACAGATGCGTGCAATTTTTGCTGCCCGTATTGCAGACCAGCAGAGATTACACCACAAAGCCAACATCAACTCTTATCTGTGGATGAATGGATGACTATTTTGGGTGCATTTCACCAAGTAGGGGTGAAAGCTGTACGCCTCACCGGTGGTGAGCCCTTACTATATCCTCATATAGAAGAGTTATTAGCACGTATCAAGCAGACCGGATGGTTTGAAGATATTTCTATGACAACTAATGGCAGTCTATTGGCGCCGCGGGCTAAGAAATTGAAAGAACTCGGTTTGAACAGAGTCAATATTAGCCTTGATTCCCTTGATAGCGACGCTTTTGCTCTATGTGTGGGCAAAGCTAACCAACTCGACTCCGTTCTAAGTGGTATTCAAAGTGCCATTGATGCGGGCTTTACATCTGTTAAAATCAATACTGTTCTGTCACGTCACTGGACTGATGATGAAGTTCATGCTTTGCTAACATACGTAGAAACGTGGCCGGTAATTTGGCGCTTTATTGAATATATGCCATTTCAGGGGGATGCGTTTCATGGACCGACCTTTGATGAATGGAAATCCCAATTAGAACGAGTTAGTGGTGGTATCCTCACTGAAAATCACGGTGTATATGGCTTTGGACCTGCTACGTATTACAATTTACCGAGTGGTAAGGAGATTGGTTTTATATTCTCCATGTCCCATAGTTATTGTGATACGTGCAATCGCGTTCGTCTTACTTCGGATGGACAAATGCGACTCTGCCTTCTACGTGATGATGAGGCCGATTTAGTGTCTCTTGTACGTCGAGGACTAAGTGAAACTGAACTCGCCAGTCATATCGAATGGGCATTGCAGCGTAAACAAGAACGTCATGATGGGATGACGATGGATCAACCAGAACGACCTATGTGGCGCATCGGAGGGTAGTATGGACTTTTTTGATTTTCTGAAACCGAGAAATAAACAGTATGTTGAATCCTGTTGGCCTGGTGGCAAAATGCTACAAGTCCACATGGAGTACGATACACAGAAACTTATATTTACCTATATAGGCCGTTATGGATTACAATTTAGTGTGCCTAAGGTTGATGTAACAAATATCGTTGTGAAAGAAGTAAGCCGCACACATAGTGTCATTCAAATTTATCATGGTGAAGAATGTGTAGGGACTACAGATATCATTCCTACAGAGGCTTGTGAAACAATTAAGACTTGGATGTTACAATTTTAAAATCCTATACATATAGATATGCTATAAATCAAATTGATATATTTTATGGGAATGTAATAAATATTCTTTACATTCCTATAAAATAAGCATATAATAATTCATGTCATGGACCACTAGCTCAGCTGGCAGAGCACCTGACTCTTAATCAGGGTGTCCAGGGTTCGAACCCCTGGTGGTCCACCAAAATAGACCCGCACTACGGTGCGGGTTTTTCTTTTGACATTATTTTTTATCAGCTTACCTTTTGACACCATTATGACATCAATTAGTAGTTGATTATTAGGGAGATTAAAATGACACTAGAAGATGTAATGACAACACAAGAGGCGGCAGAACGTTGGAATGTTACTGCTGATTCTCTTAAACAAAATTGTAGAGGGAGAGTAAAAAACGGATTCTTAGAAGGAGAATTTAGAAAATCAGGGAAAATGTGGCTCGTTACTAGACAAGGTATGGAACGCTTATATGGTAAAGAAATAAAGTCTCTATAAATTCATTTTGATAAATAATACATAGACAATAAGTTATTAATCGCTTATGATTGGGATATAGTAGTATTTCTCATTAGGAGGCCCCCAATGGCAGTAGATGTATCAAGAACACAAGATGTATATAAAGATGCTGGTCAAAGTGTCAATTTCACAACATTATTATTAAATCGTAAAGATCGCGATGCAGAATTAGAAGTAATCCAAGATATGGCTGATCGTATTCAAGCCATTAAACGTTCTGTTTGTATTCGTGCTAATGGTGAAGGCTTGGGTATCGCTTTTGGCTTTAGCCGTAAAGCATGGGACTATTTATTCCCTAATGCACCTGTACCAAAAGAGTTAGAAGATTTCCAAGGTATTAAAGGTGACAAACAAGATGTGCCAGCTGTAGCGGCTGATTTGTTCTTACATGTACGTTCCAATGATGAATCTGTTACATATACAGTAGTGGACCAAATCATGGAATTCTTACGTCCTGTTACATCTGTAGTTGATGAAACTCATGGATTCCATTATGAACAAGGTCGCGCTATCATCGATTTTGTTGATGGTACGGAAAATCCTGTAGGCCAAGAAGCGGCAGAATGGGGCGTTATCGGTGATGAAGACCCTGAATTCACGAATGGTTCCTATGCATTTGCACAAAAATATGAACACAATCTTGATGCTTGGCGCGCACTTCCTACAGAAATGCAAGAAAAATTCATTGGCCGTCGTAAATTCAGCGATATTGAATTGGAAGATGATGAAAAAGATCCAGCAGCTCATAATGTGGTAGCTCAAGATAATCGTGACGATGAAGAACATAAAATCGTTCGTATGAATGTACCATTTGCAATGCCTGGACAAGGTATTCGCGGTACCTATTTCATCGGTTATGCTCGTTATTGGGATGTAACTAAAACAATGCTTACGAATATGTTTACACAAAACGACAAATTGCTCGATTATTCTAAACCTATTACGGGTATGTTGTTCTTCATCCCATCTCTTGATACATTGGATGCTATCGCAGAAGGCGAATTATAATCGTTATAATTTTACGATATATGTAATGATAAAATAATATGCAATAAAATCTATAGAAAGCGCCCCTTTGGGGGTGCTTTTATGCTATAATGAGAGAATATTATTGATTCTGTAGAATTTTAGTTTGTAGAGGTTGCCCATGAATTATACAAGTACACGTGGCACTGTTGCCGTAAATGAAACATATGCATTATTACATGGTTTGGCGGAAGATGGCGGTTTATACGTACCAGCTTTATTTCCAACGAATTGCTTAAGCTATAACGACATCAAAGATAAACCGTACCAAGAGGTAGCTGCTGTTGTATTAGCTAAATTATTCCCTTGCTTCTCCGAAGCACATCTCAAGGAAATGATTAACTCCGCTTACAGCGATGCAAACTTTAGCACTCGCGATATTGCACCTCTACATTCTTTACTTGAAAAAGTATCCGTATTGGAACTGTTCCACGGCCGTACACAAGCGTTTAAAGATATGGCGCTTTCACTATTCCCATATTTATTGGTAGCCGCAAAAGAATCAGAGGGCGAAGATAAAGAGGTTCTTATCCTAACAGCTACATCTGGTGATACAGGCAAGGCGGCCCTTGAAGGTTTTAAAGATGTACCTGGTACGCATATTCAAGTATTCTATCCAACTGATGGCGTTAGCCCTATGCAAGCAGAACAAATGCAAAAGCAAGAGGGTGCTAATGTTAATGTAACGGCTATTCATGGTAACTTTGATGATGCTCAACAATTCTTAAAACGTTTATTTGTCGATGCAGACACAGCAAAAGAAGTGGCTGAAAAAGGCGTTATGTTCTCTAGTGCGAACTCCATTAACATCGGTCGTTTAGCACCGCAAGTTGTATACTATGTGAATGCTTATGCTGAGCTTGTTGCACAAGGTGCTATCCATGAAGATGAAGCGTTTAACGTAGTGGTTCCAACAGGTAATTTTGGTAATATCTTGGCTGCTTACTATGCTAAAAAGATGGGGATTCCTATTGGCAAATTGATCTGTGCATCTAATCAAAATAATGTGCTTACTGATTTCTTTAACACTGGTACATATGATATGAATCGTCCATTCTATACGACGATTTCTCCATCCATGGATATCCTTGAGTCCTCTAACTTTGAACGTTTCTTGTACTATATCTCCGGTGAGGATAGTGAAAGAACCGCTCAATGGATGAAAAATTTGAAATCTACAGGTAAATTGTCTGTTAATGAAGAAGAATTTAAACGTATACAAGCTAATTTCAGCGGTGCCTATGTCAATGACGAAGAAACAAAGGCTATTATTGAGCAAGTGTATAACTCCTATGGCTATTTAATGGATCCTCATACAGCCGTAGCAATGGGTGCGTATATGAAAGAGTTAGAAGCTCATCCAGAGGATGGTGCGCGTCATACAATCATTGCATCTACGGCGCATCCTTTCAAGTTCCCAACACCTATCTGTGAGGCGCTTGATATTAAGGTTGGTTCTACACCATATGAAAGTTTGGATAACATCTCGGCCGTAACCGGTGTGGGATTCCCTAAACAATTGGCTGCATTAAAGGATAAACCATTGCGCTTTACAAAGGCTATCGACAAAGAAAATATGAAACAAGAAATTCTAGACTTTGTCGATACATTCTCTAAATAACACGATACCGCCTTTCCTCTGAAGGGCGGTATATCTATGTGTAGAAATTTTTAGTATTAGCTGAAGGGGAATAGAATGGCAAAAAAAGGTTTGATTTATGCGCTTCTTTCGGCACTTTTATTGAGTACCATGAATTTATTCGTCAAGATGCTTGGTTCCAATATTCCATCAGGAGAAATCGCGTTTTTCCGCGGCTTATTTGGCACCGTTGCGGTTCTTGTCGTTATGTACATGAAGGGCATCCGTTTTTCCACGGAGGACCGGGGCTTACTTGTTATGCGTGGCCTTTATGGTGGCTTTGGCATGGTTTGTAACTTTATTGCCTTGGTACATATGAAAATGTCCGATGCTACGATACTATTTCAAACATCGGGGATTTTCGTGTTTATCTTTAGCGCCTTTTTCTTAAAGGAACGCGTTCCAAAGGGGGCAGGCAAATGGCTTATCCTAATCTTCATAGCCGTTATGGTAATGGTTAATCCATTTAGCTATGGTGGATTTACTTGGTATGCACTAGTTGCCGTGCTAGGTGCAGCATTATCTGCAGCAGCCTATACGACGATTCGCTCTATTAGTAAACATGGTAAGCATAGTAATTTTGAAATCATGGCGTATTTCTTAATTACCGGAATGATTGCGGGTCTTGTGACGACCGATGGATTTGTCATGCCTCAAGGTCAAGAATGGCTTATTATTACTGCTATTGGTGGTATAACCGTAGTGGCACAGTTTTTCTTGACGGGTGCTTTTGTTACAACAAATGCTGTTGTAGCTCAATTCTTGCAATATGTAGGCGTCTTTATTAGCTCCTTTTATGGATTTTTATTCTTTGGTGAAAGTCTATCCATCGAAACTGTGGGCGCTGGTATTGCCATGTTTGTGGCGTCCGTTATGTTGGCACGCTTAAAAGAGCAAAATGGTCCCATACGTGAAGGCAAGGTCATAGAGGAAAAAACAAAATAATTGTCGAATACTATATAAGTAGTATTGGTGCATAATCGAGATGCGACCATCAATTAGGAATATCATTGTATGGTTGCATCTTTTTGTATATTGTAGGAGTGTGATGGCTATGTTTATGGAGTGGATTAAAATTGAGAATTACCGTAATCTCGTAGATATTGAACTACACTTTCACAATGATATCAATTACTTTGTAGGCGAAAATGCAGTGGGAAAATCTAACTTTCTTGATCTGTTAGAACAAATGATGAATGTACGAGGCTTTCAAGAAAGTGATTTTACAGATGTACATAAACCGATACGCATTGAATGTAAAATGTCCTTTTCTGAGCTTACTACATCATTTCAGGATATGATTGGTCCAGAAGATGGTATGTATTTACGCCTTGAACAAGTGGTGCAAGAGGTGTATCCACGACTCTATAAGGTGGACGGAGAGAAATTGACACCTGTACCATTGTCTATGTTGCGCCATACAATATATATGTGTCATCGCGATACATCGGAGGCGGAACTCTATTCCATTCCGACATCGGTGTATATGGAACTGGGGAAACAGCTTGTTACCTGTTTGCCTAAGACTGGATTAACACCAGCTGATGCCATCGCATTAGATAGTTTTGTCAATGTAAGAATGGGGCTTGATCCAGAATGTGTTCTTAATATACAGCGCCTTGTGGAATTGTTAACATCCTCTACAGAGGCAAACTTAATTCGTAAGTATTCCATAGATAATGTACGGCTTATCATGGCTGTAGCGCTAAAGATTTTGGCTCAAATTTACATGAAGGTGCACAGTGCATCGACCAATCTAGAGTCTCTTCTCGTGTATGACAGTGAAGGCCGTCGATTTTTACCTGTCTTTATCAGCGTAGATGAGCCCGAATTGCATTTGAGCCCCTATTTGCAACGAGCTGTCCTGAGCTATTACCGTCAAATTGCAACCAATGAGAATGCCGAATTTTTGGCATTGATTAAGCAATTATTCCACATTGATGGCCTATTGGGCCAATTGTTTGTAGTAACTCATAGTACGGATGCATTGGTAGATGATTATCGTCATATTATACGCATGTATCGTGATGAAACGGGTCTCGTTCGCGCCGCTTGTGGGGTGACATTTAAATTTGCTCGCGAAGTAGAGAAGCATTTGATTATGCATTTTCCTGAAGCGAAGGAAGCCCTTTATGCACGCTGCATTATTCTCGTAGAAGGAGAAACTGAATATGGCAGCTTTGCAGGAATGGCAAAGAAATTAAATGTAGATTTGATTATTTTGGTATATGCCTTATCAATGCACGTGGAGAATCTTCTATTAGTAAACTCCATAAATTATTTAAAAGCTTTGCTATTCCGACGGTAGCACTCTATGACCGAGATGTAATGGATAAGCATAGCAAGTCTCATGCTAATGTGTTTTACACGAATGAAATTTGTTTTGAAATGGATGTAGTGTCCCATTTAATTCGACATCATCATCGGGATATATTGGATAGCATTATTCACGATATTATCGATACAGGTCGTGGTATGGTAACAAAGGATATGGCGCGCCGTGGTTTTGCCAAATTGGGACTTGATGATCACCAAGTGGTACAACGATGTTTGAAAAATATTAAAGCAAAGGATGTAGATACGTTGTTGGCGTATTATTTCTCTTGGTTTTATAGTAATAAAGGTGTCATCGTAGGCCGTCGAATTGCCTATTATATACCGGATCATATGATTCCACCAGCTTTTATTGCGGTTATTGAAAGGGCTAAAGTCTTATCTCTAGAATCATCTATTATGAAAATAGGATGATAATTATATTAAAAAGTTTCAATAAACTATATCGAAAAATCTTGACATGGATACAGTTTTCTTTTATGATTAATGAGGTTAATTTTTCCGGATGTTTTTAAGTGTGAGTAGGAGTTAAACATGAAGGAATTTATCAAAGAGTTTAAAGAGTTCGCTTTCAAAGGGAACATGATGGACCTCGCTGTAGGTATGATTATTGGCGCAGCTTTCACAGCATTAGTGAATTCTGTAGTTAGCAATTTATTCATGCCATTGATCAGTTTGTTCACTGGTGGTATTGATTTCAGCAATCTATATTTGCCATTGAGTGAAGGATCTAAAGATGCGTTTATGAATGGTGCTGATATTGCAACAGCTCGCGCTGCCGGTGCTGTATTGCCTTACGGTACATTCATTACTGACCTCATTCAATTCTTAATTTTAGCATTTGTTGTATTCTTAATGATTCGCGCGTTGACGAAGTTGATGCAAAGTGCTAAAAAAGAAGCTGAAGAAGCACCAGCAACTACAAAAGAATGTCCATTCTGTAAAACAGAAATCAATATTGATGCAGTTAAATGTCCTAACTGTACATCTGATTTGAAATAATCGAATCACGAATAAAGAGTTCTAGAAGCACTACACTTTTAGAACTCTTTTTTTATTCGTTTATGATTTTTGGTAAATTTCCAATTATAGGATACAATATAGATACATATAGTTTTCGTTGTAAATGATATGTTGTTATAGCATTTAAGAATATATAGAGAAGGGATGAAATGATTATGGAACGTAAACCATTAGTGGTAGTACCGGGCTTAGTACGACGCGATGCCATCGAGTATTTAAAAGAGCATGTGGATGTACGTCAATGGACGGAAAAAACTAAAATGCCTAGAGAGGTTTTAAAAGAATGGTTACGCGATGCCGATGGCTTATGGTCTATCAATTCTATATCGGTTGATGCGGACCTTGTGAAAGACGCTCCTAATTTAAAGGTCATTGCACAGGCATCGGTAGGCTATGATAATGTAAACATTGATGAACTTACAGCTGCCGGTATTCCTTACGGAAATACGCCAGGTGTTCTCAACGAAACCGTAGCAGAACTCGCTTTCACATTGATTGCTACGGCCAGTCGGCGCATTATTGAAAATGCAGCCTTTGTAAAAGAAGGGCGTTGGGCACAAAGACCTTCTAATATCAAAGGTTTTGATTTGAGTCGTCGCACATTGGGTATTATTGGTATGGGTGCCATTGGTGTTTCCATTTCTCGACGCGCTCGTGCCTTTGGTATGACCGTTGTATATCATAATCGACATCAACGTAATGACGATAAATTGTATAGAACAACGTATATGGAATTAGATGAGTTACTCGCTACGAGTGATGTGGTATGCATCATGGCGCCACTTACGGATGAAACGTATCATATGTGCGATGCCGAGTTCTTTAAGAAAATGAAAAAGACCGCATTGTTCGTCAATGTAGGTCGTGGTGCCATCGTCGATACAGATGCACTCATCGATGCCCTTAAAAATGGTGAAATCGACTATGCTGCGCTCGACGTAACAGATCCAGAACCACTACCAGCAGATCATCCATTATTGTCCATTGATAACTGTTTAATCGTTCCTCATATTGGTTCTTATACAGATCGTACGCGATATGATATGTCCATGTTGACAGCGAATAATATCATTGCTGGTGTTCATAAAAAAACCGCTACAAACATGTGTTAACGAAGAGGTGAATTACAAAAAGCCAGAATTAGATGTAGAATCCGCTCTGGAAGAACTTAAAAATGCCGGCGTTGATGTTACGGATTTCGACTAAACTTTCACGAGAATCTAAAAAATGTGCGGTCCTATATAAAATATGGTAAAATAAAAGAATATTTATCGTATGGAGGTTGTAACGTTGGAACATAAAGATACTGAACAAACTGTAGCTCCTGAAGAAGTTGTATCCATTAACTTTATCGAAGCTGAAATAAATAAAGATAATGAAGAGGGCGTATACGGTGGCCGTGTACATACGCGATTCCCACCGGAACCAAATGGGTATTTACATATTGGTCATGCTAAGTCCATTTGCCTTAACTTTGGCTTAGGCGAAGAATACAATGGTCTAACAAATTTACGCTTTGATGACACAAATCCGGAAAAGGAAGATGTGGAGTATGTAAATTCCTATTAAGGAAGACGTGGAATGGCTTGGATTCCACTGGGATGGCGACGTACGCTATGCATCTGATTATTTTGGTAAAATGTATGATTATGCTAAAAAACTTATTACTTTGGGTAAGGCTTATGTAGATGATCAAACAGCAGAAGAAATCCGTCAAAGTCGTGGCGATTTCTCTACACCAGGTACAAATAGCCCATATCGCAATCGTTCTGTAGAAGAAAATTTAAAACTCTTTGAAGAAATGAAAGAGGGTAAATATAAGGATGGCGAAAAGGTGTTGCGCGCCAAAATTGATATGGCAGATCCTAATATCGTCATGCGCGATCCTGTATTGTATCGTATTGTAAATGCAGCGCATCACCGTACAGGCTCTGAATGGAGCATTTATCCAATGTACGACTTTGCTCATCCTATTGAGGATGCTATTGAACGCATTACCCATTCCGTATGTACATTGGAATTTGAAGTACATCGTCCATTGTATAATTGGGTTTCTCGAAGATTGGGAAGACACTGAAAAACCTCGCCAAATCGAGTTCGCTCGTTTAAATGTAACAAAAATGGTTATGTCTAAACGTAAATTACGTGCTCTTGTAGAGGCTGGCCTCGTATCCGGTTGGGATGATCCTCGTATGCCTACTATTTCTGGCTTGCGCCGTCGTGGCTATACGCCTGAAGCCATCCGTGATTTCTGCGACCGCATTGGTGTAGCTAAGGCGGATAGTACCGTAGATATTGCATTGCTCGAATTCTGTATTCGTGAAGATTTGAAATTAAAAGCACCACGTCCAATGGTTGTCATCGATCCTGTTAAGGTTATTATCGATAATTATCCAGAAGGTCAAACAGAACCTTGTGTGGTTGAAAATAATCCTGAAAATGAAGAACTCGGTACTCGTGAAGTTATGTTTGGTCGTGAAATTTATATTGAGCGCGCCGACTTTATGGAAGAACCGGTTAAGAAATTCTTCCGCTTGGCTCCGGGGAAAGAAGTGCGTTTAAAAGGTGCTTATTTCATTACTTGCCAATCTGTTGTAAAGGATGAAAACGGTACCATTACTGAAATCCATTGTACCTATGACCCTGAAACGAAGAGTGGTAGTGGTTGCACCCGTAAGGTAAAAGGCACATTGCATTGGGTTGAGGCTTCTACGGCTGTAGATATTGAAACTCGTTTGTATGACTACTTGCTTAAGGAAGAATTCAATGGTAAAGACTTCTTGACTGATTTTAATCATGAATCTTTACAAGTTATGCACAGTAAAGGTGAAGCAAGCCTTGCCAATATAGTTCCTGGCGATAGATTCCAATTCTTGCGCCAAGGGTATTTTGTAACTGATAAAGATAGCACTGCCGATCATATTGTGGTAAACCGCATCGTAGGTTTACGTGATACATGGGCAAAACAACAAAAGAAATAGTTGTGATTATACCGCCCCTTAATGGGGCGGTTTTGTTTAGGAGAAAACTATGAAATCAATGATAGCTTTAGCTCTCGCTGGTGTTGTAGCGATGAGCACACCTGTACTTGTTGATGCGGCTAATATTAATGCTAGTAAATATGCCGCTGCATATGGAACGTATAATGGTATGAAACTTAACGAAGGTGTTACGATTTATGCCAATGCGCCAAAAGCGTTGTTCGCTGGTGCAGGTAAAACCGATATAAAAACGGCTCTTATGCAAGCTGGTGCCAGCCGTGCCGAAGTATATACGCTTAACGTAAAACGAGAAAATGAAATGAACTACGCTGTATTTGCGAATGTGGTCGTAGGTGCTAAACATAATCTTGTTAACACCAAGCATGTGAGCACTGATGCCAGTGATGTCGGTAATTTGGTGGCATCTATCAACGGAGGTAAAGCTACTGAGCTAGGCCAATACCAAGTGGTGACACCTTTGGCTAAGCATAATAAAACATATGTAGGTGCACTAAAATATACAAGTAAAGATAATAATAATTCTTATAATGAGATTCTTCATGTTGCTGTTTCTGAAAGTAAATATGAGGGCCCTAGTGTGCGATTTATCGCTATAGATGAAGAGAGTGATGCTAAGGTATTTCCTCGCGTAAGCAACTTGTTAACTGGTAAATAATAAATAATTATTTGAAATAAATTATCAATTATCTTGACAATATTTCTCATCAAGAGTACTATGTGTATATAGTAATCAATCTCAAGTAATGAGACGGATTCTATATAGATATGCAACAGGCAGGTACGACTATGATGGATTCAATTGACAATATCATTGGATTTCATTGTGCACCGGCAATTCGAGGCATTAAGATCTCGAATTTGGTTTCTATTCCACGGGACATGAATGAACAAATCCAATTCGTTTTGACTGAATATAATAAAGAGTTTAATGAAAAGGGTTTATTCTTCTTTGAATTATGTCGCTGTAAAGCACGTAGACTATTATTGGTGTTCCGTGAAACACAATTACGAGACTATGTACGGCAACCTGCGGTGATGACATTTTTGAAAGCCTACGGTTATCAAGATAGTATGAGCATTATGGAGATGCTTGAACATTTGCGATATCGTATGGAATCAAGCGTTGATTTCCCTCATGAAATTGGTGTGTTCCTTGGATATCCATTAATGGATGTGAAGTATTTTATTTCTCGTCGCGGTAATGGATACTCTATGTGTGGTGAATGGAAGGTTTACCATGATGTAGTAGATGCACAACGCTCTTTCCTATGTTACAAAGCATGTCGTGAATTTTGTCAAACTCAATTGATGTTGGGAAAAACATTTAGTTCATTGGTCGCAAGAACGGCCTAGGAGGTACAAGATGATTGGTGTAATTTTTTGGTCCGGTACAGGCAATACAGAAAAAATGGCTTATGAAGTAGCTGAAGGTATCAAAGCTGCAGGTCAAGAAGTAGAAGTAAAATCCGTTTCTGAAGTATCTGTTGATCAAGCAGCAGCTTACGATAAATTGGCTCTTGGTTGCGCTGACATGGGTGCTGAACAATTAGAAGAAGGCGAATTCGAACCATTCTACACTGAATTAGAAGGTAAATTGAGTGGTAAAAAAGTAGCAATCTTTGGCTCCTATGGTTGGGGGGGCACTTGGTTAGAAGACTGGGGCACTCGCATTAAAGATGCTGGCGGTGAATTAGTAGCTGACGGCGTAGCAATCTTGGGTGAACCTGATGATGACGGCAATGCACAATGCCAAGAATTGGGTAAAACATTAGCTAACGCATAACAACTTCATATTATATAAAGACTATAGCGATGGATGTGACATCGCTATAGTCTTTTTTGTATCTATTTATGGAAAGGTGTACTGCTTTGGTATATAATTAAATAATGTTATTGCAAAGGAGACGCATTATGAAGGACGAGCGATTTATAGTTACCTACCGAATTGAAGCTGACACATATGAAGACGCAAAGTCTATTGCTTGGGCTGTTCAAGTAGAACAAACGATTGAATTCCCGTATGAATTTGTAACTGATCCATATATTAAAAATACAATTACCGGTCGATTGGAATCTCTCGAACCGATGGCACCAGATTCTGCATATGCTACTGTGGGCGTGATGCCTAATGCAGTGATTGATGCTTCTCGCTATTATGTAGCTCGCATTTCATATCATGTAGACACTACCGCATTAGAAGCAACGCAATTTTTAAATGTTGTATTTGGTAACTCATCGTTACAACCTCATATTTGGGTGGTAGACATAGAACTATGTCCTACATTATTTGACGTTTTCAAAGGTCCACGATTTGGATTGCATGGTATTCGTAGATTGGTTGAAAACGCCTACAAGACCGATGATTCAGGCCGTTATTAAACCGATGGGAACACCCTAATGAAGAATTAGCTCGTATGTGTGCTGCTTATACGCGTGGGGGCGTTGATGTTATTAAGGACGATCATGGCATTACGAATCAATCCTTTTCACAGTTTAAGGATCGCGTAAGACGATGTGCTGCTGCGGTGCGTGAAATGAATGAAGCTCATGGAAAACACGCATTATATGCAGCTAATGTGTCTGGTGACGGCACAGATGTATTAGAACGAGCTTATTTTTGCTAAAGAGGCAGGGGCTACGGCACTTATGATAGCCACAGGTTTAGTTGGCTCTGGTTGGTTGCATAAACTAGCTACCGATGAAAAAAATTACGCTTGCCTATTATTCACCATCCTGCCTATTCTGGTGGTTTTGTGAGCCCTGGTGTGTCTGGTATTGCCGACTATTTACAACTGGGATTCTTACCTCGATTATTTGGCGCTGATATGATGGTTTTTGTGTCCTATGGAGGGCGTTTTACCTTTACTCAAGAGCAATGCAAGCGAATTGCCGCGTATATTAAACATCCTGTAGGATTGGTGAACGCAGGTTGTCCTGCCCTGGTGGCGGTGTGACTGATGCGCGCCTTACAGAATTAGTTGAGTTGTATGGAAATGATACGATGTTCCTCGTTGGGAGGGCGATATGTTCCGTCGTGGGCCAGATCTTGAATCAAATATGGCATATTTTGTTAATCGATTAGAAGAATTATCACAACTGAAACAATAATAGTTGTGAAAGTTGGACTTTCACTAACGCAATCGTACGGTGATTGAAAGACTTTCACCAATAGAATAATTAGTTATATGGAGTAGTTTAATGAGTGAAACCTCACCTTTAGAGGTCCATGTTCTTGCTAGTGGCAGTAAGGGTAACTGCACAGTTATAAGACAAGGTAACTCTGTTATATTGCACGATGTAGGCATTAGTTGCCGGCGCATCGTTAATGGGCTGAAAGAATTACATATCGATATGAGCCAGGTTGAGGGAATATTTATTAGCCACGAGCATACCGACCATATTGCGGGGCTACAACAACTATTAAAGCGTTTTGATATTCCTGTATATACTAAGCAAGGCACGTGGCGTGAAATCCAAGATAAGTTAATCGTCCCAAAACACCAACTGGTGGAATTAACTAAGGGCAGTTTGTCGCTTGGTAATCTTACGGTGGAGTCCTTTGGTGTTAGTCATGATGCGGCAGATCCTATAGGCATCAATGTATTTTCCGGTAAAGACAAGGCAACAGTTGTCACCGATACAGGTGTGATTACGGATACTATATTGCATCGATTAGACGACAGCACATTGCTAGTCTTGGAGGCTAACTATGATCCTCAGATGTTGCGCTTCGGTCCGTATCAACCATTTTTAAAGCAACGCGTAGCCAGTGATGAAGGACATTTGAGCAACGAAATGGCGGCACAGGCCTTGCTCATGATGAAACGACCTGATTTTATGCAGGTCATTTTGGCGCATCGCTCTGAAAATAATAATAATCCAGTTCTCGTCACACAGACGATAGGTCAAATGCTCGTCGATGGGGGCGTTAAAATCGGTCCTGAAATGAAGCTACAACATGGACAACCTAATGAAATTGTGTCCATCCGGTCTGTTCATAATTTTAGAGGTACATCTTATATGAAGTTTCACGTAATCTGTATTGGTAAATTGAAAGAAGCGTATCTTCGCGAAGGGGTTGCTGAATTTGTAAAACGTATGCGCCCTTATGGAGGCATTACAATTACCGAATTGAATGAAAGTAGAATAGGGGATAAGCCTAGTGATGCGGATCGTAAACAGGTAGTCGTGGAAGAAGGGCAACGGTTGTTAAAGGCTGTTCCTAAATCGGCATACACCGTATTGCTAGACGTATATGGTAAAACGATATCTTCTGAAAATTTGGCCTCTATGGTATCTAAATTAGAGGTGGACGGCGTCAGTGATATGGCCTTTATCATAGGTGGTGCTTTTGGGGTTAGTGACGAATTGCGTTGTTCTGTAAAATTTAAGTTATCTTTTAGCCCTATGACCTTTACTCATCAAATGGTTCGACTGTTGTTAGTAGAACAGATTTACCGCAGTGCTAAGATAAATCGCAATGAACCATACCACTGGTGATATACCTAATAAATATTAGTTATATACAAATTTTGAAAAAGGAGTTTTCAACTATGAGGTCGAATAGTATAATAAAGAGTAAAGTTATATGAAGGAGGAATTCACTATGAAAATCCAAGACGTAATGAATAAATATCCTGTTACAGTTGGTAAAGATGCTCCGATTTCTGATGTAGCAGACTTATTGGTGAAATATAATTTAACAGCTGTCTCTGTTGTAGATGAAGAAAATAAATTGTTAGGTATTATTTCAGAAGGCGACTTATTATATAAAAAGGTTCGCCCTCATGTACCTCATTATGTAAATGTTTTGGGTGCTAGTATTTATTACAATGGTATTGGCGAATACAATGCACAATTCAAAAAATTGTTGGCATCCCATGTATATGAATTGATGACTAGCGATGTTATTACTACAACACCGGATAAAGATGTAGAAGAAATCGTATCCGTTATGCTTGATCAACATTTGAAAAACATTCCTGTTGTAGATAAAGAGTACCGTTTGGTAGGTATTTTATCTCGCCGTGACATCATCAAATTGATTGCAAAAGATAATTAATTATTTACATATATGTAATACTAAACAGCCACTCTACATGAGTGGCTGTTTCCTTATAATGCTAAGAATTGCATTGAATTTTCATTTATGATATTATAAGGAGTGCATAATATACTACAGAAATTTGGGCGTTTGCCCTTCAAGGAGGACATATTTTAATGAAAGCAACTGTAAATCCTGTTGATCAACACGTAGTAACGTTAACTATCGAAGTACCTGCAGCAGAAGTAGACAAAGGTATTAAACAAGCGGTAAAACGCATTGCAAACCAAGTGAACATTCCTGGTTTCCGTAAAGGCCATGCACCTCGTCGTGTATTGGAAATGAATTTTGGTAAAGAAGCAATCTTGGAAGAAGCATTTGACGTATTGGCTAGCCAAAACTATAGTGCTGCTCTTCGTGAAAACGATATCGTTCCTGTATCTGATCCAGAAACAGAACGCGTACAATTCGAAGAAGGTAAAGATTTAATCTTCAAAGTAACTGTAACAAAACGCCCAGAAGTTAAACTTGGCGATTACAAAGGCTTAGAAGCTGAAAAACAAGACGCTACTGTAACTGATGAACAAATCGAAGAACAATTGAACAACATCCGCGAACAACAAGCTAAAATGGTTGTTGCTGAAGAAGGCGCTACAATTCAAAAAGACGACTTCGCAGTAATCGATTTCGCTGGTTCTGTTGACGGTAAACCATTTGATGGTGGTGAAGGTAAATCCTACCCATTACAAATTGGTTCCGGTAGCTTCATCCCAGGTTTCGAAGATCAATTGATCGGTGCAAAAGCTGGTGATGATGTAACTGTAAAAGTAACATTCCCAGAAGACTACTTCGTAGCTGAATTAGCTGGTAAAGAAGCAGAATTCAAAACTCATATCCATGATATTAAACGTAAAGAATTGCCTGAATTGAACGATGAATTCGCAAAAGAAGCAAGCTCTTACGAAACTATTGAAGAATTGAAAAACGATCTTCGCGCTAAAATGGAAGAAGAAGCATCCCGTCGTGCTATCGACACTTACAATGCTGATTTGATCCAAGCAGCTGTTAAAAATGCAACTGTAGATATTCCAGAAGTGATGATTAACGATCGTGTAGAACAAATGATTCAAGAATTGGCTATGAATATGGAAGGCCGTGGCTTGAAACTTGATGACTACTTGAAATTCTCCAATAAAACTATCGAAGATTTACGCACTGAATACAAAGATTCCGCAGCTGAAAAACGTACGCGCTGATTTAGTATTGATGCTATCGCAACTGCTGAAGGTATTGAAGTAACTCCAGATGATATGAATCGCGAAATCTTCATTATGGCTCAAAAACTTTGGGGCAGATCCTAAAGAAGTTTGGGATATTATTGCAAAAAGAAGGTCGTGTAGCTATGTTAGCAGGCTCTGTAGCTCGCAAAAAAAGCAGCTCGATTCATCATCGATAATGCAAAAGGTGCAGAAGCAGCAGAATAATGCTTGCTCACTAGGTACATGAAAAGGTGATTATATGTATGTACCAATCGTAGTTGAACAAGGCGAACGTGGAGAACGTTCGTATGATATTTACTCTCGCTTATTAAAGGATCGCATTATTTTCTTAGGTGGACCTATTGATGATAATGTTGCAAATGCGGTGATTGCCCAAATGCTTTTCTTAGAAGCAGAGGATCCAGATAAAGATATTCATCTATATATTAATAGCCCAGGTGGTGTTGTTACTGCAGGTATGGCTATTTATGATACGATGCAATACATCAAACCAGATGTGTCTACCATTTGTGTAGGTTCCGCCGCAAGTATGGGGGCTGTCTTGTTGACAGCGGGTGCAAAGGGAAAACGCTTTGCATTGCCTCATGCTCGCGTTATGATTCACCAACCATTGGGTGGTGTTCAAGGTCAAGCATCTGAAATCGAAATCCATGCCCGCGAAATTCTTCGTATGCGCGAAGAATTGAATGGTATCCTAGCGTCTCGCAGTGGACAAGACATTGAAGTGGTAGCTCGCGACACAGATCGCGACAACTTCATGAGTGCCCAAGATGCTGTTGAATATGGTTTAATTGATGAGGTGCTAACTCGCGATACTCTAGAAAGCAAGTAATGGAGGCGCTCATTGGCAAAAGATAAAGATACTATGCGTTGCAGTTTTTGTGGACGCACAAGTGATGAAGTAAGAAAACTCGTAGCCGGTCCTAATGTGTACATCTGTGATGAATGCGTAGAAGTTTGTGAACGCATCATTGAAGATGAACTTGGTGACATCGGTACAGAAGACTTTAAATTAAAAGAATTGCCAACGCCAAAGGAAATTAAAGCTCATCTTGATCAATATGTTATTGGTCAAGATGATGCTAAAGTTTCCCTTGCGGTGGCAGTATATAATCACTACAAACGTCTACAGACAGACAATGTGGTAGATGATGTAGAATTACAAAAGTCCAATGTTCTATTTATTGGGCCTACAGGTAGTGGTAAAACATTATTGGCGCAAACATTGGCAAAAATGTTAGAGGTTCCATTTGCTATTGCAGATGCAACAAGCTTAACCGAAGCTGGCTATGTAGGGGAAGACGTAGAAAATATTCTATTAAAACTCATTCAAGCTGCTGATTATGATATTGAACGGGCAGAACGAGGCATTATCTATATCGATGAAATCGATAAGATTGCTCGTAAGTCTGAAAATCCTTCCATTACACGTGACGTGTCAGGGGAAGGTGTGCAACAGGCACTGTTAAAAATCTTAGAAGGTACTGTTGCTTCTGTACCACCTCAAGGTGGCCGTAAGCATCCAAATCAAGAGATGTTACAAATTGATACTACGAATATTCTCTTTATTTGTGGTGGTGCATTCGATGGTATGGATAAGGTAATTACCAAACGTACCGCTAAGAAAACCCTAGGTTTTGGTGCTGATGTACAACGTGCTGAAGAACGCGATGTATCTGCGATTCTTAAAGAGGTTGTACCGGAAGATTTATTAAAATTCGGCTTGATTCCTGAATTTATTGGTCGTTTACCAGTTATGGTAACTTTAGACTTGTTAGATCGGGATGCATTAGTCCAAATCCTTACAAAACCGAAAAATGCATTGACGAAACAATATGAAAAGATTCTATCCCTCGACGGAGTGGAATTGACATTTGAAGATGATGCATTAGAAGAAATCGCTGATGAAGCATTACAGCGTAAAACTGGTGCTCGTGGTTTGCGTGCCATTATTGAGAAGGTAATGAAGTATGTTATGTATGAAGTTCCATCTATGGATGATGTGGCAAAATGCATAGTTACCAGAGAAGCCGTAAAGGGCACAGGTGAACCTATACTCAAAAATGAGGCAGACAAAGACATCCAGCTGAAATCGTAATTCGAAGAAACTCATTTCTGTGTAGGAATGAGTTTCTTTTCATAATATAAATCCTTGGAGGACATATGAATTTACTCGAAGTAGGTATTCCTACCGTTCCCCTAAGAGGGATGGTTGTATATCCGAATATCGTGATTCACCTCGATATCGGTCGAGACAAATCCATCAAAGCGGTAGAAGCCGCAATGAACGAAGATCGCATTATGGCAGTAGTATCTCAAAAAGATGATACTGTAGATGCACCTACTGTTCATGATTTAGCCCAAATGGGCACACTTGTAAAAATTAAACAAATGTTGCGCTTACCAGGTGGTATTGTTCGTGTTCTCGTTGAAGGTATTACTCGTATTCGTGTCATGAACATTACGAGCATGGATCCTTATTATGTGGGGGACTATGAACGTATTGCATCTATTTTCGAAGATGATGTAGAACTTGAGGCGTATCGTCGTTTAGTACAGTCAAAATTTAATGAATGGGCTGATGAAGCTAAAACGATTACAGAAGAAGGCGTTACACGCGTTATGGAATTGCGTGACCCTTGTGAATTAGCCGATCAAGTAGCATTTATGCTACCTGTTAATAATGCAAAACGACAAGAGTTACTAGAAGAATTATCTGTTGCAAGACGATTGAACATGATCGTTGGCATTCTTAATATGGAATTACAAATTTCTGATTTAGAAAACTCCATTAATAATCAAGTTCGTCAAGCTATGGAAAAAACGCAAAAAGAATATTTCTTGCGTGAAAAGATTCGCGTTATTCATGATGAATTAGGCGATAAGGGTGATCCGGAAGAAGAAGCGGATGAATTAAGAGAGCAATTAAAGGCGCTTAACTTGAGCGAAGAGGTTCATAATCGGATTGATAAAGAAATTTCACGCTATAGCCGCATGCCACAAATGATGCCAGAAGCGACTATTCTCAGAAATTATCTTGACTGGGTATTGAGCTTACCATGGAACGATGTTACAGATGATCGTCTAGATATCAATGAAGCTAAAGACATCTTAGAGGCTGATCATTATGGCTTAGAAAAGGTTAAGAAACGTATCTTAGAATTCTTGGCTGTTCGCAAATTGACCGGTAAGAATAGCGGTTCTATCCTTTGCTTAGTAGGACCTCCTGGTGTTGGTAAAACATCATTAGCTTCATCCATTGCTAAAGCGATGAATCGTAAATTCGTACGCGCATCCTTAGGTGGCGTTCGCGATGAAGCTGAAATTCGCGGCCATCGTCGTACATACATTGGCGCATTGCCAGGTCGTATGATTCAAGGCATTAAAAATGCAGGTACACGTAATCCTGTATTCTTGCTCGATGAAATTGATAAGTTAGCATCTGACTACAAAGGTGATCCATCATCTGCATTGCTCGAGGTGTTAGACCCAGAACAAAATAGCACATTCAGTGATCATTTTATTGAAATTCCCTTTGATTTCTCCGATGTATTTTGGATTACTACAGCTAATGTAGCATCCAATATTCCAGGCCCATTGTTGGACCGTATGGAAATTATCGAGCTTTCAAGCTATATGGAAGATGAAAAATTAGAAATTGCTAAGCGCTATTTAGCACCTAAACAAATCGAGAAAAACGGTTTGAAAGATAATAAAATTAAATTATCTGATGCAGTGTTAAAGAAAATTATTTCTGAATATACTCGTGAAGCTGGTGTTCGTACCTTGGAAAAAACGATTGCAAAGGTATGCCGTAAGATGGCGTACCAAGTGGTCGAACAAGGGGTTGAAACGCCAAAGGTTTCCGTTAAGAATTTACCAGATTACTTGGGTGCACCTATTTTCATTGACCAAGAGCGTGAAAAGAAACCACAAGTGGGCTATGTTAATGGGCTTGCTTGGACCTCCGTAGGAGGTGTAGTATTACCTTGTGAAGCTACAACAATGGCGGGGACTGGCAAATTAGCATTAACTGGTAGTCTTGGTAAAGTTATGCAAGAATCTGGTCATGCAGCGATGAGCTATATTCGTCATAATGCAAAGTCCTTGAAAATTGATGAAGAATTCTACAAGAAATTGGATATTCATGTTCATCTTCCAGAAGGGGCCACGCCAAAGGATGGTCCTTCTGCAGGGATTACTATGACATTGGCTATGGTTTCTGCGTTGACAGGACGTAAGGTTCGCTCTGATCTTGCCATGACAGGTGAAATCACATTACGTGGTCGTGTATTACCAATTGGCGGTCTTAAAGAGAAATTGTTAGCAGCATTGTCATATGGTGTGAAAGAGGTTTTAATTCCTAAGGGAAATGAAAAGGATATTCCTGAATTACCAGACAGTGTAAAAGAAGGTCTTATCATTACACCAGTAAAGACAATGGATGAAGTTTTAGCAAAGGCACTTGTATAATGCAAAAGAAGAAAAAATCCACAAAACATATGGGGCCAAAACCACAATATACAAGAAAAGAAATTAAAGGGCCTCGCATTATAGCAGCAAAATATAATACATCCTGTGTAAAGGCGGAGCAATATCCTGAAGGGGATACTGTAGAAGTTGCTTTTTTAGGACGCTCTAATGTGGGCAAATCCTCATTGATTAATTCCTTGTGTAATCATCGTGGCCTTGCCCTCGTGAGTGGACAGCCGGGTAAAACAAAGACGATTAACTATTTTGATATCGAATCAAAAGAAGATATCAGCGAAACTGAAGAACGTCGATATCATTGGTTCTTAGTCGATTTACCTGGATACGGCTTTGCAAAAACGAATAAAGATAATCGCAATATGTGGTCGTCATTTATATCTGACTATATCTTGCATTCTGAACGATTGATGTTATTATGCTTGCTTATCGATGGGCGCCATCCAGAGATGCCTATCGATAAGGTGGCCTTTGATTGGCTCGTTGAAGCTGGTGTACCACTTCAAATCGTGGTAACTAAGGCGGATAAGCTTAACGCTAAAGAGAAATCTATAAATTTAGCGAAAATCAAATCCATGTATCCAACGGATACGCCACCGATTTTGTATAGCTCACTAAAACATACAGGTCGTGAGCTATTACAACAACGAATTAATAAAGTATTAGTAGGGGAGGAAGCATGAGTAATTCAAACCAATTAGAGATGATGGAACGCATCGCTCTTGATTTAGAGGGTGTTGAACGTGCTCTTGCGTCATCCTTTAATACAGGATCTGAAGATTTTAATGAACTCATTCGGCCTTTATCCGAGGCCGGCGGCAAACGGCTAAGAGCTCAATTATGCTTGCTCATCGCCAATGCGGGACAATCGGTAGAGGAAGAGCGCATTAAAATTGCAGAAGCTGTTGAAATGTTACATTTAGCGACATTGATTCATGATGATGTTCTGGATCAGGCTGAAATACGTCGTGGTGAAGAAACTATCCATAAGCATAAAGGAAATAAGGTTGCTATTTTAAGTGGGGATTATCTATTCGCCAAAGCATTCCGCATTGTCTCTGAAATGCCTCATATGGAATATTTAAAAATCTTTTCTCATATCATCACTTGCCTTGTGGAAGGTGAGTTCATGCAAATGGAAGATGTATATCGCATCGATCAAGGCATAGAGCGGTATATGATAAAGACCCAAAAGAAAACAGCTGACTTTATGGAAGGCTGCATGGAACTCGGTGGCCTCTTAGGCGGTTGGTCTACTGAAGAGATTGTGTATCTAAAACGGTATGGTCACGCATTGGGCATGGCATTCCAGATTACTGATGATATTATGGACTATCGCGAAACCTCAGATACCACAGGCAAACCTGTAGGTAATGACCTACGAGAGGGTTTATTGACATACCCATTGCTCAGTATTGTTAATGAAAGCAATCAGGACCAATTGCTGAAAGATATCAAAAATCTAAATCATGGCGGTAACGAACAAGATTTAATCGATTATGTTATAGCCCAAGGCGGCATAGATAATACATTACAGGTAGCACAACAGTATTGTGATGATGCGTTATCTGCATTACAATCTATACGTGATTTTGATGGTAAAGAGTTTTTGGTATTAGCTGTTCAAAACTTGGCAGATAGAAAGGTATAATATGGAGGCTTTCGAACCTAAAGATTTCGAATATCCCATTAAGAAACCTTCATTTGACAGTGTAGTTCGGCAAAAACGTCGGGAGCAAGCACAAAAAGCAGAACAGGAGCAATATGCTGTAGTTAATGCGGATACGGCCGAGGATAGTCCAGAACCGTTATATACGGAGATGGAACAAAAAATGATGGATGAAGCAGCTAATTTATCGTTGGTAGGTCATTTATCAGAACTTCGTAGACGTATTATAATTATGGTAGTTGCTATTATTATAGGAACGGGCATCGCCTATTATTATGTAGATGTTTTATTAGATATTTTGTTGGCCCCTGCGGGCAAATTGTATTATATGCGTCCTACAGAAGCCTTCTTTACATATATGAAGGTTTCCATCGTAGGCGGCATAATTTTGGCATCGCCCATCATATTGCATCAAATATGGCTCTTTGTAAAACCAGCGTTGACGGTTCGTGAAAAACATCTATCAAACTGGATTTTACCAGTAGCCTTTTTGTTGTTTGTTATAGGTATTTTATTTTCCTATATCTTAGTGTTGCCCGCTGCAGTTAAGTTCTTTATGGGCTTTGCCACCGATGAATTGCAACCGATGTTTTCAATTGGTCAATATATGGACTTTGTATTGGCCTTTGTATTGCCGTTCGGCTTTATATTCGAACTGCCATTGATTATTATCATTATGGGATATTTTAATTTAATTACATCCCAATTCTTAAAGAAGAAACGTAAAATATTTATTTTGCTTTCCTTTATTATAGGTGCAGTAATTTCACCTACACCGGATATGTTCTCACAAACCATGATTGCATTGCCGATGATCTTATTATATGAAACTAGCCTCTTTGTGTTAGCTAAAGTGATGAAACGATAAGTACTTACTTTCAGGAGGAACGATGAAAACCTACGAAAATTTAACCACCTACAATCCTGGTGAAATCGAAAGTAAATGGTATTCCTATTGGGAAAACCAAGGTTACTTTCACGAAGAAGTAGACACTGACAAGGAACCATTTAGCATTGTATTGCCACCTCCAAATGTAACAGGTATGTTGCATATGGGGCATGCGCTAGATAATACATTACAAGATATCTTGATTCGTTTTAAACGTATGCAAGGTTACAATGTGTTATGGATGCCTGGTACAGACCATGCTGGTATTGCTACACAAATCAAGGTAGAAGAAATGCTCGCTAAAGAAGAAGGCAAATCTCGCTATGATTTAGGTCGTGAAAAATTCGTAGAACGCGTCTGGAAATGGAAGAAAGAATACGGCGATACTATTGTTAAACAAATTCGAAGCTTAGGTGCGTCCTGTGATTGGAGCCGTGAACGTTTTACATTGGATGAAGGCTACTATCATGCAGTGCGTGAAGTATTTGTAAGCCTTTATGAAAAAGGTTTGATCTATCGCGGTGAACGTATCATCAACTGGTGCCCTCGTTGTACAACAGCATTGTCTGACGTAGAGGTAGAACACGAAGATGAACACGGTCATTTATGGCATATTAAATACCCTGTAAAAGGTGAAGAAGGTCGCTTTGTTATCGTTGCGACAACACGTCCTGAAACAATGTTCGGCGACGTAGCGGTAGCAGTTAACCCTGAAGATGACCGTTATAAAGATTTAATTGGTAAAACATTAATCTTGCCATTTGTTAATCGTGAAATTCCTGTTATCGCCGATGACTATGTAGATGCAAGCTTTGGTACCGGTTGTGTAAATTACACCAGCTCATGACCCTAACGACTTTGAAATGGGTCAACGTCACAACTTAGAATCCATCGTTGTTATGAACAATGATGCGACAATGAACGAAGGTGCTGGTAAATTTAACGGCATGACACGCGAAGAAGCGCGTAAACAAGTGGTAGCTGAGCTTAATGAATTAGGATTGCTAGAAAAAATCGAAGATCATGACCATGCGGTTGGCCATTGTTCCCGTTGTAAAACGATTATTGAACCAATGGTTTCTAAACAATGGTTCGTAGATATGAAACCTCTTGCAGAGCCAGCATTGAAGGTTGTAAAAGATGGTGAAGTTCAATTCGTTCCTGAACGTTTTACTAAAACTTATGTAAATTGGCTCGAAAACATCCGCGACTGGACGATTTCTCGTCAATTATGGTGGGGTCATCGGATTCCAGCGTGGTATTGTGATGACTGTGGTGAAACGATTGTTAGCCGTGAAGACATTACAGAATGCCCTCATTGTCATGGACATGTAACACAAGATCCAGATGTGCTTGATACATGGTTTAGTTCCGGTTTATGGCCTTTTGCTACCATGGGTTGGCCTAAAGATACAGCAGAGCTTAAACAATGGTATCCAACAAGTGTACTCGTAACTGGTTATGATATTATCTTCTTCTGGGTTGCTCGTATGATTTTCATGGCTCTTGAGTTTGAACATGAAATTCCATTCAAACATGTATTTATTCATGGTCTTGTACGCGATAGCCAAGGCCGCAAGATGAGTAAATCCTTAGGCAATGGTATAAATCCATTAGATGTAATCGGCGAATATGGTGCTGATGCATTGCGCTTTACACTTGTAACAGGTAATACACCGGGCAATGATATGCGTTTCTACATGGAACGTGTAGAAGCAAACCGTAACTTTGCCAATAAAATTTGGAATGCTTCTAAATTCGTTCTCATGAATTTGACGAATTATGATGAAAGTTTCATTCCTACTGAGGCTGATTTGACATTGGCTGACAAATGGATTGTTGAAATACAATGAAACTGTAGCAAGTATTACTGCAAATCTTGATAAATTTGAGCTTGGTGAAGCGGCTAGCTCCGTATATGATTTCATTTGGAATACATATTGCGACTGGTACATTGAACTTGCAAAACCTCGTTTGTATAGCGATGCTAATGAACGCGATCGTCGTACTGTACAATATTTGCTTGTAACAATCTTGCGTCATATGCTTGAATTGTTGCATCCATTTATGCCATTCGTTACAGAACATATTTGGCAACACTTGCCTCATGAAGGTGAAAGCATTGTGATTGCTAAATGGCCAGAAGCATTAGCTTTCACAAATCTTACAGAGGCTGCACGTCAAATGGAAGTTATGATGGATGCTATTAAAGGTATTCGTAACATGCGCGCTGAAATGAATGTACCTTTAGGCAAAAAAGCCGAAGTTATCGTAGCACCGACTGATGCGTCTATTGCTGAGGCTGTTGCAGATCATAGCGATTATTTCGTAACACTTGCATGGGCTGAAAAAGTAACTATTCTAGGTGCTGATGATCCAAAACCTGAAAATGCAACCGTAACTGTTGTAAATGGTATGGAAGTATATCTTCTCTTGAAAGACCTTATCGATGCAGATAAAGAAAAAGAACGTATCGAAAAAGAAAAAGGTCAAATGCAAAAAGAAATTGCACGCTTAGAAGGTAAATTGAGTAATCAAGGATTCCTTGCAAAAGCACCAGAAGCAGTTGTAGCAAAAGAAAAAGAAAAACTAGAAGAATATAAACAAAAACAACAAGCGTTGTTAGAACGTGAAGAATTCTTAAAAAAACCTTATAGGAGGTTTATATGACATACGAAGAAGCCTTAACGTATTTAGAAGATACCTCATCCTTTGGTATAAAACCGGGGTTAGAACGTATTCGTGCATTATTGCAAGCGTTGGGGAATCCTGAACGAGATTATAAAATCATTCATGTTACGGGAACAAATGGCAAAGGTTCTGTAACAACCTATATTTCGTATGCTCTATTTACCAGTGGATTACGGGTGGGGCGATTTACATCGCCTCACCTTGAATCTTATACGGAGCGTATAGAAATCAATGATGTTCAAATTAGCAAAGATGCATTTGGTAATTTGATTGATCGTGTCCGACATGGCGTCGATACAATCATTGCTGATGGGGTAGAGCCACCTACACAGTTTGAAATTCTAACGGCCGCAGCATTCCTATTCTTTAAAGAACAAGGCGTGGACTATGCTGTTGTAGAGGCTGGATTGGGTGGACTATTGGATTCAACAAATGTTGTGACTCCAGTAGTTTCCGTTATTACTAATGTTACCCTTGATCATCAAGCGTACTGTGGCAATACGGTTGATGAGATTGCTAAGCATAAGGCAGGGATTATAAAAGAAGGCGTTCCTGTTGTAACGGCGGCTCAAGAAGGTCCATTAAAGGTTATTGAGGACACGGCTGAAGAAAAGCACGCACCATTATATGTGTTTAACAAAAAATTCGGTATTGATAGCCGCAGTGTAGTGCCAGGTGGACAATTGATTACGGTCAGTGCAATAGGTGCGCCACCGGCTATGTTATTTACAACGATGGCAGGCATTCATCAATCCGTTAACCTAGCTTGTGCATTACAAGCGGTGCGCTTAGTTATGGAACATGATGATGCTATTAGTGAAGAAACAATGCGCGAAGGCTTTGCCCGTGCCACTTGGGCTGGTCGTTTTGAAATTAAAAAGCTTTGGATCGAACATTTATATTTGATGGTGCCCACAATGCAGCCGGTGCAGAATCTTTCGGCATGACTTACCATGAATTATTTGGAGATACGCCAAAAACAATGGTGATGGCTATTTTGTCAGATAAGGATGAAATGGGTATTATTCACGAAGTTGTAAAACCGAAAGATACAGTTATCGCAGTGGCTGCACCAACACCACGTACGGAAGTCCCAGAAAAATTAGTGGAAACTGTTCGTCAATGTGTGAAAGGCGTAGTGGCACAGACAGAAGATTCTGTGAGCAGTGCTCTTGATTTAGCATTACGTTCGACACAAGATGGAGACATCATTGTTGTGTGTGGATCATTATATATTCTTGGCGAAGCTCGCGGTTGGTTACAAAACCGTATGAGCCACTAGGTAATCATTATGGAACACTCATTATTTCCAACAGAAATTAAGTTGAAGTTTTACATTGAACGTCTGATTTATGGTGTAGCTATTGCTATGCCTCTACAACCAATGGTGGGGGATGTCCTATTATGGCTTGCGGTCGGCCTTGCCATTGGCGATTTAATACGAAGTCGTGGCCTTAGCTTACCTACGGGCTGGCTATCGTGGACGGTCATGTTCTTTGTCATTTGGACTGGCGTATCAGCGGCTTTATCCGATAATGCACAATGGGCTCTGACAAGTTGGTTTTATCAGATCGTAGCTAGTGGGGGAATCTATTATTTGGTTCGCACCTATATAAGCACGCCTAAGCAGTGGCGTTATTTCTTACAATGTGTATTAGGAACAGCGGTGCTGGTATGTTGTATTGGAGCTTATGAATATATTTTTATTCCAAATCATCATATTAAAGAGTGGGTCGATGCTATCCAATTTCCAAAATTGATGCGGCGCATGTCATCAACATTGACGAATCCTAATCTATTGGGTGCGTATTTGTTGATGGTTCTCAGCGTATGTATTAGCTATCTCTTGGTATATTGGAAGGGCTTATCCGACAAAATCTTATCAGATGAATATAAGAAACAGATTTACATGATGATACCCATAGCATTAATACTTTTCGTTACTATGCTATTAACCTATTCCCGTGGTATATGGATCAGTTTCGGTGCCATGATTATCTACTGGGGGATTTTTGTAGAACGACGTTTACTTTTATCCTTATTAGCGATTCCTATCGTTCTATATTTTTATGATGGAGAAATTGCAACCCGCCTTTGGTCTATATTTCAAGGACACGATACATCCGCCGATTTACGATGGGCCTTGTGGGATAGCACGATGTACATCGTTCGAGAAAATCCGGTGTGGGGAATTGGTTGGAATACATTTTATTTAGTATATCCAGAGTATAACTATTATATTCAAGGACCTAATATATTGATGTATCATGCCCATAATTTATACCTTAATATGTTAGCTGAAATAGGTATACCAGGACTCATCTCCTTTATAACTGTATTATTAGGTCATGTGGTTACCTCTGTACGCTTGAAAGGTGATGTATTTCGTAAAGCAGCCTCCGTTGGTGTTGGAGCCTTAGCGGTAGGTGTGCTTGTCAGTGGATTATCCGATTTTGAACTATATAGTCATCAAGTAACGATTACATTCTGGTTGTTGCTAGGGTGGGTAGGCGCTTTTGTGAAAGTTCAACAAAATCAGACATTAATCAATCATAATTAAAACGCATCGAAAAAAATCGAAGTTATTGTGTTTTGTAAAATAAGAATTAGAATAAGAGTGAATTGAAGAGAATCTATATATTGTATAGAAATTCTTCGATTCACTCTTTTTTAACTATATATATGGAAATTATAAAAATAACAGCAATAATTCCTGAGAGTTATAACGATGTGAATTTAAATTTATCCAAAAAATAGAAAATTGATGACTTTTAGTCATAATACCCCATAAATATGTGACAAAAAATACATTTTATGCATATAAGTTGACAATGCTATTCTAAAAGCATACGATGAAATTGGTTTAAGGAACGGTTTAGACCAAGAAATTGATCAACTGTCGTTTAACAAGGTGATTTTAAGGAGATGGTACGATGATAGACATCAAAGATCGCGTTAAAAATGCGGCCCTCCAAGGCAAAATTGTCACAGCTTATGAAGCAGCTCAAATGATTAACCACAATGATAAAGTTGGTATTTCCGGCTTTACTCCATCTGGTTATGCAAAAGCTGTACCATTGGCTTTGGCTGAACGAATGGAAAAAGAACCATTCAAAATTGATTTATGGACAGGTGCTTCTGTAGGTGATGAAGCTGACGGTGCATTAACACGTGCACATGGTATTAACCGTCGTTTCCCTTATCAAACAAATGGGGATACACGTAAAGCTTTAAATAGCGGCGACATCAAATACGTTGATATGCACTTAAGTACAATGGCGCAAAATGTACGCTATGGTTTCTTTGGTGATTTAGACGTAGCTATCGTAGAAGTTTGTCAAATCAATGAAGATGGCTCTTTAGTACCTACAACATCTGTTGGTAACTCTCCAACATTTGTTAGCCAAGCTAAAAAAGTTGTCGTAGAAGTAAATGTATCTCAACCATTATCTTTGATTGGTATGCATGATATCTACGAACCACTTGATCCACCATATCGCAAACCAATTCCATTGGAACATGCTGGTGATCGTATTGGTACTGATGCAATTCCTTGTGACCCAGACAAAATCATTGCAGTAGTTCCTTGTGATGTTCCTGATACTACAAGACCTTTGGCACCTATCGATGATGATGCAAAAGCAATGAGTCAACACCTTATCAAATTCTTTGAACAAGAAATCGGTGAAGGTCGTTTACCTGAAAACTTGCTTCCATTGCAATCTGGCGTAGGTTCTGTAGCAAATGCAGTAATCAGCGGATTGGCTCAAGGCCCATTCAAAGATTTGTCCATTTATACAGAAGTAATCCAAGATGGTATGTTTGACTTGATCGATGCAGGTAAAGTAACTGTATGTTCCGGTACTGCATTAAGTCCTTCTCCAGATGGGTTGAAACGTTTCTATAACAACATCGATGAATATCGCAAAAAGATTATTCTTCGTCCACAAGAAATTTCCAACAACCCTGGTATTGCTCGCCGTATTGGTGTCATTGCCATGAATACCGCTATCGAATTTGATATTTTTGGCAATGTAAACTCTACTCATATTATGGGTAGCAAAATGATGAACGGTATTGGCGGATCTGGTGACTTTGCACGTAGTGCATATCTCACTATTTTCTGTACTAATTCCGTTGCAAAAGGTGGCGACATCAGTTCTATCGTTCCATATGTATCTCATGTGGATCACCCAGAACATGACACTATGATTTTCTGTACAGAACAAGGTGTTGCTGACTGCCGTGGTTTGAGCCCAGTGGAAAGAGCTCGTTTGATCATTGAAAAATGTGCTCACCCAGACTACAAACCAATGTTAACTGAATACCTCGAAAAAGCACTCGCTGCAACTAAGAATGCCCATACACCAATGTTGCTCGACGAAGCTCTTTCTTGGCATAAACGCTTCACAGAAACTGGAAGCATGAAAAAAATAACCTGTTTTTTTAGGAGGATGATGAAAACATGGCTTACGAAAACCTTAAAGCCCAAATTGCTGAGTACAATAAACTTTGTGACGAAAAAGTGTGTAAAAACTCCAGAACGTCAAAACTTGAAATACAACCGCGTGTATACACCAGTTGATATTGAAGGTTTTGATTATGAACGTGATTTGGGTATGCCTGGTGAATATCCATATACTCGTGGCGTACAACCTACAATGTACCGTGGTCGTTTCTGGACTATGCGTATGTATGCTGGTTTCGCGACAGCTGAAGAATCTAACAAACGTTACCGTTACCTTATCGAATCTGGTGCAACTGGTCTTTCCTGTGCATTCGACTTACCTACACAAATCGGTTATGACTCTGATGACGTTATGGCTGAAGGCGAAGTTGGTAAAGTAGGTGTAGCGATTGACTCCTTGGCAGATATGGAAATCTTGTTCGACGGCATCGACCTTGGCAAAGTATCCACTTCCATGACAATCAACGCTCCAGCATCCGTTTTGTTGGCAATGTATATCGCAGTAGCTGAAAAACAAGGCGTACCTTCCACAGAATTGAAAGGTACAATTCAAAATGATATTTTGAAAGAATACGCAGCTCGTGGTACTTATATTTTCCCTCCAAAACCATCTATGCGTTTGATCACTAATATCTTTGAATATTGCTCTCAATACGTTCCAAAATGGAATACAATTTCCATCTCCGGTTACCATATCCGTGAAGCAGGTTCCACAGCAGCACAAGAAATCGCATTTACAATTGCTGATGGTATCGCATACGTAGAAGCAGCTTTGAAAGCTGGTCTTGATGTTGATACATTCGCTGGTCGTCTTTCCTTCTTCTGGAATGCTCATAACAATGTACTTGAAGAAGTTGCTAAATTCCGCGCATCCCGTCGTTTATGGGCAACAATCATGAAAGAACGTTTTGGTGCTAAAAAACCAAAATCCATGATGCTTCGTGTACATACTCAAACAGCTGGTTCCATGTTGACTGCACAACAAGTTGATAACAACATCGTTCGTGTTGCTCTTCAAACTGCAGCTGCTGTAATGGGCGGTACTCAATCCTTACATACAAACTCCCGTGACGAAGCGTTGGCTCTTCCTACAGAAGCATCTGTACAAGTAGCTCTTCGTACACAACAAATCGTGGCTTACGAATCTGGTTTGGCTGACGTAGTTGACCCATTGGGCGGTTCCTACTATGTAGAAGCTATGACTAACGCTATCTATGACGAAGCTATGGCTTACATCAAGAAAATTGATGAAATGGGCGGCGCTGTAGTAGCAATCGAAAAAGGCTACATCCAAAAAGAAATCCAAGAATCCGCTTACAAATGGCAAATGGAAGTTGAATCTGGCTTGCGCACAATCGTTGGCGTAAACAAATTCCAAGTTGAAGAAGAAGCTCCAAAAGACTTGCTTCGCGTAGATGCTTCCGTTGGTGTTAACCAAGCTAAGAAAACTCAAGCAGTTCGCGCTAACCGCGATCAAGCAGCAGTTGACAAAGCTTTAGCTGATTTGAAAGCTGGCGCAGCTGACGAAAACGTTAACTTGATGCCATTAATTCTTGCAGCAGTTAAAAACATATGCTACTTTGGGTGAAATTTGTAATGTATTGCGCGAAGTATTCGGTGAATACCAAGCTCATTCCACATTATAATATCGGCTAATTTCGGAGGTAATTATCATGGCAGAAAAACGTATTAGAGTAATCGTAGCAAAACCAGGTCTTGATGGTCATGACCGTGGTGCAAAAGTTGTAGCACGCGCACTTCGCGATGCTGGTTTCGAAGTAATCTACACAGGTCTTCGTCAAACTCCAGAACAAATCGTAGAAGCAGCACTTTCTGAAGACGTTAATGTAGTTGCATTATCCCTTCTTTCTGGCGCTCACAACACATTGTTCCCTAAAATTGTTGAACTTTTGAAAGAAAAAGGCATGGGCGATGTTCTTGTAATCGGCGGTGGCGTTATTCCTGATGCTGATATCCCTGGCTTGAAAAAAGCTGGCGTAGCAGCTGTATTCACACCTGGTACTCCAACTGGTGATATCGTTAACTTCATCAAGGAAAACGTAAAATAATTAATTGGGCAAGAGAGGGGCACAACTGAATAGTTGGCTCCCCTCTATTCCCATATTCAAAGATAGGTGGTGAGGCGAATGGATTTAGTTAAAGGCCTCTTTGAAGGCTCAAGACTAGCCTTAGCACGGTCCATCACTGCTGTAGAAAACGAGTATGAAAATGCCATCGATATTATGAAGGCTATTTACCCTAAAACGGGTAATGCCCGTATTCTCGGTATAACTGGTGCCCCTGGTGCAGGTAAAAGTACTTTGACAGATAAGGTTGTTAAACATTATCTAGATCAAGGTAAAAAAATCGGCATCGTTGCCATCGACCCAACAAGCCCATTTTCTGGTGGTGCTATCTTGGGGGACCGTATTAGAATGAATGATTTGACATTAAATGAAAATGTATTCATTCGAAGCATGGGGACGCGTGGTAGTCTTGGTGGTTTATCCAAAAAGACTGCAGACGTTGTAAAATTAATGGATGCCTTTGGCATGGATTTGATTATCATTGAAACAGTAGGTGTAGGTCAATCCGAAGTAGATATCGTAAAAAATGCGGATACTACATTGGTTGTGCTCGTTCCTGGTCTCGGTGATGATATCCAAGCTATTAAGGCGGGTATTCTTGAAATCGGCGATGTATTTGCTATCAATAAAGCTGACCGAGATGGTTGCGATCGTTTGAATGTAGAAATTGAAATGATGCTTGACCTTGATTCTCGTGAAGTAAAATGGCGCCCACCAATTAAGCGTACAATTGCTAGTAAAGACCAAGGCGTAGATGAACTTATCGAAGCCTTAGATGAACATTTTGAGTATCTTGAAGATTCCGGTGAATTGGAATCTCGTCGGGCAGAACGTACCCGCGATGAAATCATCGCAATGATTAATGAACAAATTGGTCGCTATGTAGCTGATAAATCATTACAAGCGACGAATTTAATAGCCAAGTGGCAGCTGTCAATGAACGTGAAAACGATCCATATACAGTTGTTAACGGCGTAATTAATAACGTGCTAAAGTAGACGGCGACTACATAGCATTAGAGATTTAGCCTTATAAAGGAGATAATCGAAATGGCTTTTAAAGTATTACAAGTGGATCACATCGGTATTGGTGTTAATGATTTAGCAGCAACTAAAGAATTTTACAAAAATGCTTTGGGAATTCAACATCTTCCTGAAGATGAAGTAGTAGAAGAACAAAAAGTAAAAGTATCCTTCTTCCCATGCGGTGATGCTGAATTAGAATTCTTGGAAACTACTACACCTGATGGCCCTATCGGTAAATTTATCGAAAAAAATGGCGGTCGTGATGGTATCCAACACGTTGCTTTGCGCGTAGATAATATTGAAAATGCTATTGCTGATCTTATGGCGAAAGGTATTCGTATGATTGACGAAAAACCTCGTTATGGTGCTGGCGGTTCCTCTATTGCATTCGTTCATCCTAAAGCTACAGGTGGCGTATTACTTGAACTTTGCCAACGAATGAAATAAAATATTATTGTAACAAGTTTTTATGGAGGTGCTGACATGCAAACAGTGCAAGAAAAAATTGAGTTGTTGCACGAAAAACTAGCTAAAGTTAAAGCTGGTGGCGGTGAAAAACGCGTTGAGAAACAACATTCTCAAGGTAAAATGACTGCTCGTGAACGTTTGGCTAAATTATTCGATGACAACTCTTTTGTTGAACTTGATCAATTCGTTAAACATCGTTGTGTTAACTTCGGTCAAGACAAAAAAGAATTACCAGGCGAAGGCGTAGTAACTGGTTACGGTACTATCGATGGTCGTTTGGTATATGCATTCGCACAAGACTTCACTGTAGAAGGTGGTTCTCTTGGTGAAATGCACGCTGCTAAAATCGTTAAAGTACAACGTTTAGCAATGAAAATGGGTGCTCCTATCGTTGGTATCAATGATTCCGGCGGGGCTCGTATTCAAGAAGCTGTAGATGCTCTTGCTGGTTACGGTAAAATTTTCTTCGAAAATACAAATGCATCTGGCGTTATTCCACAAATTTCCGTAATCATGGGACCATGTGCAGGCGGTGCTGTATATTCTCCAGCATTGACTGACTTCATCTACATGGTTAAAAACACATCTCAAATGTTCATCACTGGTCCTGCAGTTATTAAATCTGTAACTGGTGAAGAAGTAACAGCTGAAGATCTTGGTGGCGCAATGGCTCACAACTCTGTGTCCGGTGTTGCTCACTTCGCAGCTGAAGATGAAGATGATTGCATCGCTCAAATCCGCTACTTGTTAGGTTTCTTACCTTCTAACAACATGGAAGATGCTCCATTGGTAGATACAGGTGATGACCCAACTCGTGAAGACGAAGGCTTAAACAGCTTGTTACCTGATAACAGCAACATGCCATACGACATGAAAGATGTTATCGCAGCTACTGTAGATAATGGTGAATACTATGAAGTACAACCATTCTATGCTACAAACATCATTACATGCTTTGCACGTTTTGATGGTCAATCTGTTGGTATCATTGCTAACCAACCTAAAGTAATGGCTGGTTGCTTGGACATCAACGCATCCGACAAATCTTCCCGTTTTATCCGTTTCTGTGATGCTTTCAATATTCCAATCGTTAACTTCGTTGACGTCCCTGGTTTCTTGCCTGGCACAAATCAAGAATGGGGCGGTATCATTCGTCATGGTGCTAAAATGTTGTATGCTTACTCTGAAGCAACAGTACCAAAAATTACTGTTATCACTCGTAAAGCATACGGTGGTTCTTACCTCGCTATGTGTTCCCAAGATTTGGGCGCCGATCAAGTATACGCTTGGCCTACATCCGAAATCGCTGTAATGGGTCCTGCTGGTGCTGCTAACATTATCTTTAAGAAAGATGAAGATAAAGACGCTAAAACAGCTAAATACGTAGAAGAGTTCGCAACTCCTTACAAAGCTGCAGAACGTGGCTTCGTAGATGTTGTAATCGAACCAAAACAAACACGTCCAGCTGTTATCAACGCGTTGGCTATGCTTGCAAGTAAACGTGAAAACCGTGCTCCAAAGAAACATGGTAATATTCCATTATAATTCGATTCGGTAATCATATCATCGAATTTGGGAGATACCTTTCTTTACTTATTTTTTAGAAAGGGGAATGATTATGGAAGGACAAGCAGTTACTACCAATCCCTGGTTAATCATGGCCATTAATATGACAGTTGTATTTGTTGTGTTGATTCTTTTAGGCATTTTGATGACAATCGTTCATTTGATTGACCCTACGAAAAAGAAAAAAGAAGCACCTGCAAGTGCTCCTGTTGCAGCTCCTGCAGCTACTCCAGTGGCTACACCAAGTGCATCTGCTCAAAATGAGGATGAAGTAGTAGCAGCTATCGTGGGTGCCATTGTGGCGATGGGGTATTCATCTGAACAAATTGCATCTATTCGACCTACAGCAACCAGTGCTAAATGGCGCTTGGAAGGTCGTTTAAGCGGTAGAAATTAATATTTTTTAGGAGGCATTTGTCATGAACAATGCTACAAAAGCTAACGGTAAAGCACCATCTCAAGATGTAATTGCAGTTATCGTTGGCGCATTAGCGGCAATGGGTTATTCCGCTGATCAAATCGCGCATATCCGTCCAATCGTAAGCTACAATTGGAAAATGGAAGGTCGCTTACGCGGTAATCGATAAGATTAACGCTTTTAGATAATCGATAGGATTATCAGAACTATATGTGTAAATGAATTTTAATTATTGTGTAAGATATACACATTTTGGAGGAATTTAAGATGAAAAAATTCAACGTTACAGTAAATGGCACAGCATATGATGTAGAAGTTAATGAAGTAAAAGCTGCAGCTCCTGCAGCAGCTCCTAAAGCAGCTCCAGCAGCAGCTCCTAAAGCAGCTCCTGCACCAGCTCCAGCTCCAGCTGCAGCAGCAGCTCCAGTTCCAGCAGGTGCTGAAACTGTAAAAGCTCCAATGCCTGGTAAAATCCTATCTGTAGCAGTATCCGCTGGCCAAGCAGTTAAAAAAGGCGAAACTTTGTTGATCCTTGAAGCTATGAAAATGCAAAACGAAATCGCAGCTCCTCATGATGCTGTAGTTGCAGAAGTTCGCGTAGCTGCTAACCAAACTGTATCCACTGGCGATGATATGGTTGTTCTTGGCTAATACCAAGTGTTGTCTTATGGCGCGGCTGCGCCGCGTCATATAACAATTTTATATTTGTGAAAGGGGAACGCATATGGAGGCTTTGCTGTTGCGATTCAATCTGTTATAAATGATAGCGGGTTCCTCGCATTTACAACAGGCAATGCTATTATGATTCTTGTAGGTTTGATCCTATTGTATTTAGCATTTGCTAGAGAGTTTGAACCATTATTGTTGGGTCCGATTGCGTTTGGTTGTGTACTTGCTAATATTCCGCGTAACGGCTTCGAAGAAGGCGTAATGGCGCTTATTAGTGCAGGTATCTCTCAAGAAATCTTCCCACCTTTAATTTTCCTTGGTGTAGGTGCAATGACTGACTTTGGTCCACTCATTGCGAACCCTAAAACATTGCTTTTAGGTGCTGCTGCACAAATCGGTGTATTCGTTGCGTTAGGTGGCGCTATGATGCTCGGTTTTACAGCTCAAGAAGCTGCAGCTATCGGTATCATCGGTGGTGCAGACGGTCCTACATCTATCTACTTAGCTACTAAACTAGCTCCTCATTTATTAGGTGCTATCGCGGTTGCCGCATATTCTTATATGTCCTTGGTACCGTTGATTCAACCACCTGTAATGAAATTATTCACTACGCAAAAAGAACGTGAAATTGTGATGGAACAATTGCGTGAAGTTACACGTTTTGAAAAAATCGTATTCCCAATCGTTGCAACAATCTTCATTTCCTTATTGCTTCCTTCCATTACATCCCTTTTAGGTATGTTGATGTTAGGTAACTTGTTCCGTGAATCCGGCGTAACTGATCGTTTGTCCGATACATCTCAAATGCGTTGATTAATACCGTTACTATCTTCTTAGCAACTGGTACTGGTTTAACAATGAGTGCGGAACACTTCTTAAGCGTGCAAACTCTCCTTATCATCTGCTTAGGTTTGGTTGCATTCATCGGTGGTACAGCTGGTGGCGTATTATTTGGTAAATTAATGAACTTAGTCGATGGTGGTAAAACAAATCCACTTATTGGTTCCGCTGGTGTATCTGCGGTTCCAATGGCGGCTCGTGTATCCCAAGTAGTAGGTGCTAAAGCTAACCCAGCAAACTTCTTGCTCATGCATGCCATGGGTCCAAACGTAGCTGGCGTTATTGGTACAGCAGTAGCAGCAGGTACAATGCTTGCTATGTTGTCTAGCCACTAATAGTTTAATAATTATTCACCAAGGTGTGCCATTTTAGGTACACCTATTGGTGAATAAAAAATCCCCTGTATCGTATGTAAACATGCAGAAAAGGGGTATATTAGCAATAAATGCTTTGTCAGATCGGTCATTATGTGATGAGCAAGAATTTCACTAAATAACCTTCTAGTGCTTTCTATATAGTAGAGGTGGTCGTCTTGTTATCAATTGAATTAAAAATACTGATTTGTTTCGTATGGGCATTTATTGTTTTTTTAGTTACTGCACTGATTATTGGTGTTGAACGCAAATCACAATGGTTCCAAAGAAGAACTAAATACTCTTGGTTTAATCGTCGAGGGTTTCTAGGAGAAGCATTACTTTTTGGTTATCCCAAAACTATAGAGGGATATGGGGTTACATTTTTAATGGCTTGTGCTATTAGTATCGTAGGCTATGTTTTATACCTCATATAACTACAATCAGTGCATTTCTCTGAAGGGAGATGATGATGTATGGGTGCTGCAGAACAAACCTTAATCGTCCTTGCAGTCATGGCTGTTTTATTCGTTACGGAAATTATTCCATTAGCTATTACTTCTTTAGGCGGTGCAATTGCCCTTGGCCTTATGGGGATTATTACTCCTAAGGTTGTATTCTCTGGTTTATCTGATAGTACAGTTGTGTTGTTCGCCGGCATGTTCGTTGTTGGTGCTGCGTTATTCTACACAGGTTTAGCTCAAAAGATTGGTGAAACCGTAGTTTCCCATGCAGGCACTAGTGAAAACGGTTTGATGCTTGCCATCATGCTTGTTACCGCTACTATGTCCGCATTCTTATCTAACACTGGTACAACAGCTGCGTTATTACCTGTAGTTGTTGGTATCTGTTCCGTTGCTAAGATTCCTGCATCTCGCCAATTGATGCCATTAGCATTTGCTGCTGGTATCGGCGGTATCATTACAATGGTTGGTACACCACCAAACATCATTGTAAGTGGTACATTGACTAAATTTGGTGAACAACCATTTGGTTTCTTCGAATTTGCATGGATTGGTATTCCTTTGACTATCGCTACTATTATTTTCATGATGTTAATTGGTAAGCATTTGCTTCCTAAACATGAAATTCAAGATGCTGGCGACGTTGAACAAGAAGTTGCAGCTGAAGATATCTCTAATGATCCAAAGAAACAATTATACTCTGGTCTTATTCTTTTAGGCGTAATTATCGCTATGATTTTAGGCGATACCTTAAAAGGTGTTGGTATCAATTTACCATTGAGCATGGTTGCTGTTATTGGCGCAATGCTTTGCGTATTGACTGGTTGCTTGAACGAAAAACAAGCTTATACATCCATTGACTGGGTTACAATCTTCTTATTTGCAGGTATGATGCCAGTTGCCACTGCACTAGATCAATCTGGTGCTGGTAAAATGATTGCTAATGCAGTTATCGGTATTATGGGTTCTGACCCTAGCCCTTACTTTGCAACAGCAGTATTATTCATTTTATCTTGTGTTATGACTCAATTTATGTCTAACACTGCATCTTGTGCATTGTTGGCTCCTATTGGTATCTCCATTGCTCAAGGTATGCATGCTGACCCTCATGCTGTATTGATGGCTATCGGCGTTGCTGCATCTTGTGCATTCGGTACACCTGTAGGTACACCTCCAAATACATTAGTACTTGGCCCTGGTCAATACAAATTTACTGATTATGTAAAAGCCGGCGTTCCATTGATTTTAGTTTGCTTCGTAGTAAGCTTAATTATTATCCCAATGGTATGGCCATTCTTCCCTGGTAAATAATAGGGAATAGGTTACTCTACTATAAAGCACACACGAGGTCGAATCGTAAGATTCGGCCTCTTTTTTTGTACGCCGAATAGGCATGATTAAACCCCCAGTTAAACTGGGGGTCGGTAAAAAAATTCTTAGAGAAAAGGAAAGAACCTCCTAGTGGTAAAATGAAGTTGGTCTGGCAACCACAACATTTCAACATAGGAGGTTCAATGTCAATGAATGACGTAAAAAGCTTATCACATAGTAAATGGAGATGTAAATATCATATTGTTTTTGCACCAAAGTATAGAAGACAAATAATATATGGTCGGATAAAAGCTGATGTAGGTAAAATTTTAAGAGATTTATGTAATAGAAAAAATGTAGAGATTATAGAGGCAGAATGCTGTCCGGATCATATTCATATGCTAGTAACTATTCCACCCCATTTAAGCGTATCGAGTTTTATGGGATATTTAAAAAGCAAAAGTAGCCTCATGATATTCGATAAACACGCAAATTTAAAATATAAGTATGGAAATAGACATTTCTGGTGTAGAGGATATTATGTGGATACAGTGGGAAGATACGAAGGAGCGATAAAAGAGTATATTCGCAATTAACTACAAGAAGATATAGCACAAGATACATTAAACTTTAAAGAATATACCGACCCGTTTACGGGTGAGCCGGTAAAATAGGCAAAATAAAAGTCCCCGAGTAGGGGGCAGCCAGTGGTAATAGAGTGGTTGTCAGATCATTCAAAGCCCTCTTTAGAGGGCCACCACTAGAGAAAGACCCTTATAGGGTCAGAGCAAACCACCCGTTCTACGGGTGGTTATGATTATGATTTTAGCCTATATGATTTTAATATAGATTACATATAAGTGTAATCAAAAGCAATATGAATTAAACTAATTTGCATGATTAATTTTACACAATTGACTACATCGAAAAAAATATGATATAGTATATTGTGTAAGATATAATTATGTAATGTTGAATAAGGAGGTCATCTATGACAAAAAGAAAGATTTAACATGTTAGTTGGTTCTATTGGTGCATTTATTGGTGTATTTGTATTTTTAGCCTATATCCCACAAATTATTGCTAATCTTCATGGTCAACCTAGTCAACCATGGCAACCATTATTTGCAGCAGTATCCTGTTTGATCTGGGTATTATATGGTTGGACAAAAATCACCTAAACGTGATTATATTTTTAATCGTACCAAACCTTGCAGGCGTTATTTTAGGTACACTAACATTCTTAACATCTTTCTAAGTGCTATAAGAAGAAAAATAAATAGTATTATTGTTATATAGTGAATAATAGTAAAGATATTCCTTTACTATATAAATATAAATGAGGTCGAATCGTATGATTCGGCCTTTTTTTAAAAAGAGTGAAGTTTATATGTTAAATTAAAAATATTGATAAGCATTAAATCTGTTGTAATAAAAAAATAGTTTTTTTATGATAATAAATATTGATAATTAAATTCCTATTATGATGATTAGGGTTTTTATAAAAATTGATAATTACAGCGTTCTCATTTATTGAGTATTATATTCAATTAATTAAATGAAAAAGTAATATCAAAAATACATGTAAATATAGGTCTTGTATGATAAAA